>Ga0209632_10001959_pt1 | contig 20122 bp, 20 predicted proteins | sample COG_10_FD_184754 | JGI IMG/M metagenome (GOLD analysis project Ga0209632, IMG submission 184754) | Pelagic Microbial community sample from North Sea - COGITO 998_met_10 (SPAdes) (version 2) | ecosystem: Environmental > Aquatic > Marine > Neritic zone/Coastal water | place: Helgoland, sampling... | reverse complement strand
TAATACAATTTAAATTAAATATAGATTTTTCTGACTCCAAATGTAATTTATTTACATCATTCAAAGTTAAATTAATTTTTTTACCTGAACTAAGCTTTCTTACAATATCATACATAGTAGAAGATGTGGTTGTGGTTTTTCCTTCTTCCAAAACTTCGACATTATCAATTTGATGAATGAATATTAAATCTAAGTCAGTAGCAGTTATGGTTAATTTGGAATTTTGCACTTCTAACAATATATTGGATAAAATTTCAAGAGTGCTTCTTTTTTCTATAACTCCTTGGCAATAATTTAATGCTAATTGTAGATCTTGTTGATTTACGTTAAATTTCATTTTCCTTGCTGCTATATAGTATCTGATTTTTAAGATTATTTATATTATGAACCATGTCTGGGTCTTTTTCTTTTAATTTTTCAATAGTTTTAACAGAATGAATTATGGTTGTATGATCTCGATTTGAGAACTCACGTCCTATTTCAGGTAATGATTTTGAAGTGAGAATTTTTGTTAAATATATAGCTGTTTGTCTTGGTCTTACCAAATATCGTGATCTTCGAGATGATAACATTTCACTTTTACTGATCTTAAAGAATTTACAAACTAAGGTTTGAATTAAATCAATAGTGACCTTATTTTCAGCTAAATTAATTAAGTCTTTCAAAACTACTTTTGTCTCCCCTAAATTTGGAATTTTGTTATAAATTTTTGAAAATGACACAACCCTATTAATTGCACCCACCAATTCTCTTATACTGGCCGTGATTTCTTTGCTAATAAAATCTTTTATTTCATTAGAAATATTAACTTTCTCAGAATATAAATTATTTAGCTCTTCGGTTTTTTTTTCAACAATTTTTTTTCTTAGTTCATAGTCTGGTTTTTGAATGTCAATGACCAATCCGCCTGAAAATCTAGATTTAATTCTTTCTTGAATCCTGGATAGTTTATTTGGAGCCCTGTCGGCTGATACAATTATTTGTGACCCTTTATCTAATAAAGCATTAAATGTATGAAAAAACTCTTCTTGCATTGCTTCTTTGCCATTCATAAATTGAATATCGTCTATCAACAAAATATCTGTGTTTCTGAAATATTCTTTAAATTTAACCATATCATTTGCTTTGATTGATTTTACAAATTGATACATAAATCTTTCAGCTGAAATAAACATTACCTTGTTTTCTGCTTTAAGTTTAAGACCAATTGCATTTAAAAGATGCGTTTTACCCATACCTACACCACCATAAATATAAAGTGGATTATATTGAGAAATATTTTCAGATACTTTTAATGATGCTTCATATGCAAGCTTGTTACTTGATCCAGTTATGAAATTTTCAAATCTTTTATTTGGATCTATACGATTATATTGGAGATATGAGTCTTTAATAAAAGATATATTTTCTTTTTTTTCTATCGGATCAAAATTACTATCTTTATTATTATTAATATTATTTTGTTCAATTATTTTAAATTCTATTCTAATTATACTTTTTTTATAACTTTTTATAACTTGTAAGATTTGATCTAAGTATCTTGAAGTGATCCAGTCTCTGATAAATCTTGTTGGTACAGATAACAATATATAATTATTAAATTCTTCTACAAAATCAATTTTTTTTAACCAGCTTTCATAAATATCTAAACCTAATTTATTTTTCATATCTGCTTGAACTAGTTGCCAATTTAATAATTCAGCGTTAAAATTTTTATTTTCTAGTGAATTGTTCATATTTTTGAGGAAGGTTCAGTTAGAACCTTAATATAAATATTGCAACAAATAATTTGATAAATAAAAAAATAAATAAAATCTATGATTGTGTGAAATTGTATCCCAACAAGAGAATTCTTTAACAAATTTTTTTTTATGCAAATGCATTAAATAAAATTTGTAATTGAATAAATTATATAAAAAAATTTACTATATCTAAATATTGTAAAACAAAATTATTAAATCATATATGATGCGTATGCTTTCAGTTGAATCAACTGGAGGTGTAACAACCTATATTGATGCTATTTTCTTGGTAATTCTTGAAATATTTCTAGAGGCATTTTGCTTCTTAATAATGCCTGTCTTTGCAATCTTCATCAACTCTGAATTCAACTTAGGTAAGAATTTTAAAGCTTCAGATTTCTTTTTACCCTCAATTAAAAGGTTCATTTTCTTTAACGCATTTTTATATCTGCTTTTTCTAGCTTTATTAACAATTGTTTGTTTTGTTATTCTTCTTATTCTCTTGATTGCAGATTTTGTATTAGCCATATCCACAGCGGTATAGCTTGTGAATTTATATCGGTCAATCAAATAATCAATTATTTTTGACAAGAATTACAAAAAAAAGTAGATCTATTAGAAATAATTTTTTTTTGTACGACTCCAGTGCATTTAAATCTTTTACAAATTAATCTTTCTCTTTGATAAACTTTAAAATCTTTTTGAAAATTGCCTTTATTGCCATGGGTATTTTTAAAATTTCTAATACTTGAGCCGCCCTTTTTAATTGAATCTAAAAGAACTTTCTTTGAATTTATTATAATGTTTTTACAATCATTTTTCTTTAATAGGTGAGCTTTTTTATTTGGGTTAATTTTACTTAAAAATAAAATTTCACTGGCATATATATTGCCAATTCCAGAAACAAAATTTTGATCTAATAAAAAATTTTTAATATTTTTTTCTTTTTTTTTAAAAAAAGAATAAACATAATCTAAATTAAATATTGAGTTAAATGGTTCTGGACCCAAATGAGAAAATCTTTTTTTTAATAAATTGGTATTTTTAATTATTTGAAAAAATCCAAATCTTCTTGGATCGTTATAAACAAGTCTTAAATTTTCAAAAATTATTTCAACATGATTATGTTTTTTTGGTAAACTTAAAGAATTGTAAAAGCTTGTATTTGTAATAGAATTTTTGTGATTATTCTTTATCAAATGAATAGTTCCTGTCATACCAAGATGAATCAAACAATAATTAGAATCTGACAGATATAAGATTAAGTATTTTGAAAATCTCCCAACCTTTAAAATTTTTTTATTTATTAAGAAGTTCTTAAAGTTTAAGGGAATTTTAAACCTTAAGTTTCTGTTTCTCACTATTACATTTTTAACCTTTTTTTGTTTAATTTTTTTATTTAATGATTGTCTTACTATTTCTACTTCTGGTAATTCTGGCATTTGATACTATATTGGATATATAATTTAATTTTATGCAACAATATCTTCAAAATAAAAAAGGACTAGTACAAAATGTTTTTGATCAAGTTTATGATCGATATGACCTAATGAATGACGTTATGTCTCTTGGAATTCACAGATTTTGGAAAAAGAGTTTACTAAATATGATGAATGCATCACCTAATCAAAAATTAATAGATATGGCATGCGGAACAGGAGATATCGCTAAACTTTTTTTAAATTATGTTAATAAATCCTCTCAAATAACATGTGTTGATCCAAATAACGGCATGATTAAAAAAGGCAAAGAAAAATTAAATGAATTCAAAAATTTGACTTGGATTATTTCTTCTGCTGAGAAAATTCCTTTGGCTGATAATTCTTTCGATTTTTATACAATTAGTTTTGGATTAAGAAACACAAAAAATTTAAATAAAGCTTTATCAGAAGCTTATCGAGTATTAAAGCCAGGTGGTCGATACTTGTGCCTTGAATTTTCAAAAATACAAAACTCGGGTTTGGATTTTATTTATAAAAATTATTCAAAGCTTATCCCGCCAATCGGAAAACTGCTTATTGGTGAAAAAGAGCCTTACGAATACCTCATAAAAAGTATTGAGAACTTCATAAATCAAAATGAATTAATTGATTTAATGGAGAAAAACAACTTTAAAAAATGCTCTTATAGAAACTTATCTGGCGGAATAGTTTCTATACATAGTGGATGGAAAATTTAATGTTAAAAAAAATTATCACTTTATTCAAACTGGGACGTAAAATTGCAAGATCTGATATATTAAATATATCTTCAAAATTCCAAGAGCCACCTTTCGCTGTAAAGCTTTTATTCAAAGTTTTATCATTTTCTTTTTCTCATAAAAAACAAACTGATACAAATAAAGATGAAGGAGAAAGATTATCAAGCTCATTAGAGTCAATGGGCACAACGTTCATAAAACTTGGGCAGTTTTTAGCCACAAGACCAGATATTATTGGTGAAGAGCTTTCAAGCAAACTTGAAAATCTTCAGGATAGATTGCCTCCATTTTCATTGCTTCAAGCCAAAGGAATAATAAAAAATGATTTAGGTGATGAGACTTTTAATTCTATAATAAATTTTAGTGAGCCTGTAGCAGCAGCATCCATAGCTCAAGTACATAAAGCACAAATCAATGATAATGGAACAATAAAAAATGTAGCTATAAAAATTTTACGGCCAAGCATTAAAAAAACATTTAATGAAGAAATAGATGCAATGATGCTTTTTGCTTTTTTAGTTGAGTCTTTCATTAAAAAAACGAAAAGACTTAAGTTGGTTGAGGTAGTTTTTTTATTAAAAGAAATTACAAATCTTGAAATGGACCTTAGATTTGAGGCAGCTGCTGCAAATGAGTATTCAGAAAATACTAAAAATGATGTTGGTTTTAAAGTTCCTCAAATTTATTGGAATTTTACAAGTGAGAATGTAATGACATTAGATTGGGTTGATGGAGTTTCAATAAGAGAAACAGAGGAGCTAAAAAAAAGAAATTTGAATACTGAAAAAATTGCAGAAGATATAATTCAAAACTTTTTAAGACATGCTGTAAGAGACGGCTTTTTTCATGCAGATATGCATCAAGGAAACATATTTATTGATAATAATGGTGACATAGTTCCCATTGATTTTGGAATAATGGGAAGACTCGACAAGATGAGTAAAAGATTTTTAGCGGAAATATTGTTTGGTTTTATTCAAAGGGATTATCGTAAAGTGGCTGAAGTTCACTTGATTGCTGGACTTGTTCCTAAAGGAGTTCCAATTGATGATCTTGCACAAGCATTAAGATCTATTGGTGAACCGATTTTTGGTCAAGCAGTAAAAGATATTTCTGGTGGAAAACTATTAAAACAATTATTTGATGTTACTGAAAAATTTAATATGCAGACTCAACCTCAACTTCTTATGTTGCAGAAAACGATGGTGGTTGTTGAGGGAGTTGCTAGAAAATTAAACCCTAATACAAATATTTGGACCACATCAAAACCTGTTCTTGAAAGCTGGCTAAAAGAAACCAAAAACCCTATAACGACAATAAATGAGACACTTCAAAATACTTCTGAAGTAATCAAAAGATTGCCAGAATTTCCTGAGATTATGGATAAAGCCAATCAAGCTCTTACTTTTTTGGCCAGTGGACAAATCCCACATAACTCGAATTCTTATACAGCTTTAAATAGTAAAAAATTAGAAATGGCTGCATTTAGAAATCAATCTATTATTGGTTTATTAGTCCTTGTAATTGTTGGTCTATTGGTATTTTAATTCAGCCGATGAAAGATTTATCAAACAAAAAAATTTTATTTATTATTTGTGGTGGAGTTTCAGCATACAAAAGCCTTGAAACAATTAGATTATTTAAAAAAAATAATGCTGAAATAAAAACTATTCTAACTAAAAGTGCCAAGGAGTTTATAACTCCTTTATCTGTTGCCTCTTTATCGCAAGGAAAAGTTTATGACGATCTTTTTAGTAAAGAAAATGAGACAGAAATGGATCATATCGCTCTATCTAGATGGGCTGATGTAATTATAGTTGTGCCCACTACTGCAAATACTATCTCTAAACTTAGTCAGGGCTCATCCGAAGATTTAGCATCTACCGTAATTCTTGCTTCTAACAAACAAATATTTTTAGCTCCTGCAATGAATGTTAGAATGTGGGAACATCAATCAATGAAAGATAATTTAAAAACTTTAAAAAGTTATGGTTATAAACTTATTGGTCCGGTAATTGGTGATATGGCTTGTGGCGAATATGGTGAAGGTAAAATGTCAGATCCATTAGATATACTAGATGCAATTAATATTTTTTTATCAAGTCAATTAAAAAATAAAAAAATTAAAGCTCTTGTTACAGCGGGTCCAACAAATGAATATATTGACCCTGTAAGATTTATAACAAATAAATCAAGTGGAAAACAAGGTTATGAAATAGCAAAATCTTTATCCAAAAGGGGTTTTGACACAACATTAATATCTGGACCCACTAATTTAGATATAAATGAGAACATAAATCTAATCAAGGTTGAGACTGCTGAAGAAATGTTTAAAGCAACCCAAGAAAATTTACCCACCGATATAGCTATATTTTCAGCTGCTGTTTCTGATTTTAAAATTAATAAAAAAAATCAAAATAAAATTAAGAAACAAGATTACTTAACTTTAAATTTAGAAAAAAATATTGATATATTGAATTATGTTTCGAATCACAATTCAATGAGACCAAAATTAGTTATTGGTTTTGCAGCTGAAACAGTCGATTTAGATAAAAATGCTTCTGCTAAATTAACAGACAAAAATTGCGACTGGATTATAGCAAATGATGTGTCAAAAAAAAATAATGGTTTTGAGTCTGATTATAACGAAGTAACCATTCATTATAAAGATTCCAAAAACAAAAAAGAAAAACTGCTTCATAAAAAAAAGTCCGAAATATCAGAAGAAATTGTAGATAGAATTGTTACTCAAATTGATTAATGGCCAAAGTACTAATAAAAAAATTAGATCCAGCTGTTAAGCTACCAGTATATAAATCTAGTGGTGCGTCAGGAATGGATCTGATGGCTTTCATAAAAGAGTCTGTTAATGTGAAATCAAAAACATCATCTTTAATTCCTACTGGATTATCTGTTGCTTTTTCAGAAGATTTTGAAATTCAAATTAGACCAAGATCGGGCTTAGCGGCAAAAAACAATATTAGTGTTTTAAATACACCGGGAACAGTTGACAGTGATTATAGAGGAGAAATTAAAGTAATTATTTATAACCATGGTAATGTTGATTTTATTATAAATAATGGGGATCGGATTGCTCAAATGGTTTTAGTTCCAGTAGTCAAAATGGAATTAGAAGTAACCAGTGATTTACCCGAAACAATAAGAGGAGAGGGTGGGTTTGGCTCAACGGGTAAATGAGTTTGAAATTTAATAAAAATCAAATTGAAAGATTTTCTCGGCAAATTGTCTTAAAAAATATAGGCATTTTTGGGCAAAAAAAAATTATTAAATCAAAAGTACTGATAATTGGTATGGGGGGCTTGGGGTGCCCTGTAGCAGAATTTTTAACAAGGGCTGGGGTAGGCTCTTTAGGAATTGTAGACTATGATACTGTTGCATTATCCAATATTCACAGACAGTGTCTTTATGACAATAGGGACATAAAAAAGTTTAAGGTTTATGCTATAAAAAAAAAAATTAATCAAATTAATCCAGACACAAAAGTAATTTGCTATAATGTTAAAATAAATAAAAAAAATTTTAGCAAAATAATAAAAAACTATGATTATATAGTTGATGGGTCAGATAACTTTAAAACTAAGTTTTTGATTAACGATTTTTGTTTAAAACTAAAAAAATTTCTTGTTACAGGGGCAATCAGCAAATTTGATGGGCATATTTTTACGTTCAATTTTAAAGACAAAAAAACTCCATGTTTAAGATGTTTTTTTCAAGAGAAAGAAATATCGGATGATATACTAAATTGTGAACATGAAGGAATCTTGGGTACTGTCGCTGGCATAATTGGCACAATTCAGGCCAACGAAATTTTAAAAAAAATTTTAGATATAGGAAAAAATTTAAATGGTTTTATTTTGATCTTAGATTTACTTAATCTAAACTTTAGAAAAGTCAAACTTAACAAAAGAAAACTATGCATTTGCAAAACAAATTAAAAATAATTTATTTTTTAATCTTTGTTTTACTTTCTTGTAGTCTTGCTAATGCTGGCGAAGTTTTTTTATCATTAAAAAAAAATAAAGTTAATGTTAGATATGGTCCGAGTTTTGAATCTCCTGTCAAATATGTTTATAAAAAAATAAATTTACCTATTAAACAAATAGATAAAAAAGAAAATTTTAGAAGAATAATTGACCTTAAAAATAATAGTGGTTGGATTCATATGTCACAGCTACAAGAAGTGAACTCTATAATTCCTCTTAAAGATAAAATTTTATTTAAAAAGCCCTCAAATTTTTCAAAACCTTTGGCAAGAATTAAAAAAGGAAGAGTTCTAGTTATTCAAAAATGTATTAATAATTGGTGTAAGGTTAAATCAGAAAATTTTAAAGGATGGATAAAAACCGATAATATTTGGGGTTCAGTTAACTAAAATCAGCTAACAAAGATTTTACATTACTCTCATTTAATTTTGCCGTATGAGAATATTCATTATGATCAATGCCTAATTCAATTAAAGAGAGGTTTGATTTAAATTTTTCAATTTGTTGATCATTAAATTTGAAATGAATAAACTGAACAGAGGAAGCTTTTCCTTCTGCAGTAGTTCTGTCTACATCCTCTTCAGGGGTCGCTTTGATAACCTCACCATCAATTTTTATAAAAACTTTTTCTTCAATTCCACCTACTTTACCTAGGAATGTTGCTCTTGAAACTGGATTGTCGATTTCAAACATTAATGTAGCTGTTAATTCTTTTCCACCAGGTATTAAGGGGTTGTAAGCAATAAGTTCGTCTTTAAGTTGCTCATCCCCGCCTTTCTCAATGTAAAGCATTTCCTGAACTTGAGCTAACATTGTCTCATAACTTTCGAAGTAAAAAGTTGCATATGGACCTAATTCAATTCTTCTATCTTTTTTAAAATTAACGATATTTCTTCTAAGTTCTTTTCTATTTTTTATATAAACATCTAAAGGCATGACGTCTTCTTTTTGAATTTTTCTTTTATCTTTTGGCATATTTATATCTTATAACTTTTTGCCATTAGCTCGATAGGATGAAGTGCCTCATCATTTGCAATATTTGTATCTGACTCTAGTTGCTTTAAGTGTTTTCCTGCTAATGGGCAATCTGAAGCCATATATTTATTATTTTTAATTTTAATTTGTCTTGCTGCTGGCCTCCCAACTTTATTTGCTAAATCATGTGTTTGTTTCATAACACCAAAAGTTCCTCCATGGCCTGCACATTTTTCAACCACATCTAATTTTACATTTGGTATTAACTTTAGCATGTCTCTAGCTTTAATGCCCATATTCTGGGCTCTTGCATGGCAAGCATTATGAACTGTTACACCACCGTCTATTTCCTGCAATCCCTCAACTAAACCCTCATTATTTGCTATATCAACCACATATTCATCAATATCCATAGTATTTAAGGATAATTTTTTTATATTTTCATCTTTTGGTAATAAAAGAGGCCATTCAAATTTTAACATTAAACCACAGCTAGCGGTTAAAGTTATTACTTTGTAGCCTTTGTTAACCCACTCTAACAAATCTTTTGATACTTTCTTTGCTTGCTCAACTACTTTCTGAAGATCGGCTTGTTCTAAAAATGGCATACCACAACATCCTGGATAAGCTTCTTGAACTTCTACTCCATTTTTTTGTAAAACTTTTAAAGCTGCCACTCCTGTATTTTTCTTATTAAAATTTACAAAACAAGTTGTATAAATTACAACTTTTCTATTTTTGTCTAAAGCAAGATAGTCAATTTTATCTTTATTTTTTTTGAAAAAATTTGAAAATGTTTCAGAATTATATTTTGGCAATTGCACTCGTTTATCGATGCCAGTAACTATTTCTAAAATTTTTCTTAAAAATTTATTTTTAATATCTGAGGCCCAATTAATAATTTTTGAAAACATAACTCCAATTTTTGCATTTCTATCAATTTGAGCTAATTGTGTTGGTATACTTGGTAATTTACCTAGTTTTTTTTGAGCTGTTCGATATCTTAACATTAGGTGAGGGAAATCTAAATCAAAATCATGTGGGGGGACATACGGACATTTAGTCATAAAACACATATCACATAAAGTGCATGCATCTACAACTGGTTCAAACTGTTCACTTTTTAAACTATCAACGTCCTCATTTTCTGACTCATCAATCATGTCAAACAACTTTGGAAATGAGTCACATAAATTAAAACATCTTCTACATCCATGACAAATGTCAAATGTTCTTCTCATTTCTGAGTCTAATTTTTCAGGATTTAAGAAATCAGGATGTTCGAAATCTATTGGGTGTCTTATGGGCGCATCTAGACTGCCTTCTTTGCTCATATAATCAAATTTTAGGATTTTATGGTGGGTTTTATTCCCACCATAAATTAATTTTTATTTACGAGATAGATTCTAAAGTTTTTTGGAATTTACCTGCGTGAGACTTCTCAGCTTTTGCTAATGTTTCAAACCAATCAGCAATTTCTTCAAAGCCTTCTTCTCTCGCTGTTTTTGCCATACCTGGGTACATATCTGTGTATTCATGTGTTTCCCCTTGAACAGCTGAAGCTAAATTTGCTTTAGTTTCACCAATTGGCAAACCTGTAGCAGGATCTCCCACCTCTTCTAAATACTCAAGGTGTCCATGTGCGTGACCAGTTTCACCTTCGGCTGTTGATCTAAATACTGATGCAACATCATTATATCCTTCAATGTCTGCTTTCTGAGCAAAATAAAGATATCTTCTGTTCGCCTGACTTTCACCAGCAAAAGCTGCTTCTAGATTTTCTTTTGTTTTAGTTCCTTTTAATGACATTTTAATCTCCTTAATTATTAAGATTAAAATATAGTATTTAAATTACATATGTCAATAGTTTAGAATAATTATAATGTAGATTTTAAATTACTGAAATTGTTGGATTAATTTTGATTTTGATTATCACTTGCAACTTTAATCAAAATTTCGATCGATTTAACTTTTTTTCCAGTAATGTTTTTTTTAATATTTACAGAATCAATATCACTTTCTTGGCAGTCTATTAATTCATTGGTTTCTTCGTCAAAAAAATGATGGTGGATTGTTGTGTTTGTATCAAAATAACTTTTGTCACTATTAATAGAAATTTCTTTTAAATAACCCTTATTTTTAAATGCATGCACCGTATTGTAAACGGTAGCTAAAGATATTTTTTCATTAAGCTGTTGCGAAATGCTTTTTGCAAGATCATTAATTGTAAAATGAATAGTTTTTTCCCTATTAAACAAGACTTCACAAATTTTTAGCCTTTGTTTAGTGGGCCTTAGTCCTGATGATCTTAATTTATCAATAAATTCTATACTTTTTATCATTGTTAATTATAATAATTCTAAACTATATCTATATTATAATTCATTAAAATCAAGTATTAAGGGTGTTCAAAATTTATGAAAAAAAACTCCTACTCATATGACGACCTAATAAGCTGCGGAAATGGCGGCCTTTTTGGCCCAGGTAATGCAAAGTTACCCCTTCCACCAATGCTTATGTTTGATAGAATAACAGAAATCAATGAAGACAATGGTTCTTTTAGCAAGGGTTCTTTAAAAGCAGAGCTTGATATCAAAGATGATCTTTGGTTCTTTGATTGTCACTTTAAAGGAGATCCTGTTATGCCTGGGTGTCTTGGTTTGGATGCAATGTGGCAGTTGGTAGGGTTTTATCTTGGGTGGCTTGGTAACCCTGGAAAAGGCAGGGCTTTAGGAGTGAGTACAGTAAAATTTACTGGTGAAGTTTTAAAGAATGTTAAAAATGTAAGGTACGAGATTGATATGAAAAAAATTATGGCTCCAGGAGGAACTACAGTCGGTCTTGCTAATGGTTTCGTCTTTGCAGATGATAAAAAAATATATTTAGCAGAAAATTTAAAAGTAGGATTGTTCAAATAATGAGAAGAGTAGTAATTACAGGTTTAGGTATAGTTTCTTGTTTGGGAAATAACCAAGAAGAAGTTTATCAATCTCTTTTAAATTCAAAATCTGGAATTTCTTTTCATGATGAATACAAAGAACACAACTTAAAAAGTCATATTCATGGCAAACCAAATATAAATCTTCAGGATCACGTTGATAGAAAAACAATTAGATTTATGGGCTCTGGTTCTGCATATAATTACATAGCAATGAAAGAAGCTATTAATGATTCAGGATTAGAAGAAAAAGATATAAGTAACTTTAAAACTGGAATAGTTATGGGTTCTGGTGGTCCATCAATTGAAAATGTGGTTTTATCAGTTGATAAAACAAGAGCTAAAACTCCAAAATTAATGGGGCCATTTGTAGTTCCAAGAACTATGGCTAGTACATCTTCAGCGACCCTTGCTGTACCTTTTAAAATTAAAGGAGTGAATTATACAATGAGTTCAGCTTGTGCAACTAGTGGACATTGTATAGGTCATGGAAGTGAACTAATTCAAATGGGTAAACAAGATATTGTTTTTGCAGGTGGAAGTGAAGAATTGCACTGGGCAATGACTGCTATGTTCGATGCGATGACCGCATTGTCTTCTAAATATAATGATGCACCTGAAACTGCCTCAAGAGCTTATGATAAAACCAGAGATGGCTTTGTTATTGCTGGTGGTGGTGGAGTTTTAGTACTTGAAGAATACGAACATGCAAAAGCAAGAGGTGCAAACATATATGCTGAATTAACAGGATATGGTGCAACTTCTGATGGGTACGATATGGTGGCCCCATCAGGTGAAGGTGCCGTTAGATGTATGAAGATGGCTTTAGCAACTGCTAAAAATAAAATGGATTATCTAAACACTCATGGAACATCAACTCCAGTTGGTGACATAACAGAACTTAGGGGTGTTGGAGAGGCATTTGGTACTGAAGTACCAAAAATCAGCTCGACTAAATCTTTATCGGGTCATCCACTGGGTGCTGCATCAGTTCACGAAGCAATTTATAGTTTAATAATGATGAAAAATAGCTTCATTACAGCTTCTGCCAACATCCTTGACATGGATGATGAAGCTAAAAAATTCCCAATCGTTACTAAAACTGAAACAGATGTTAAATTAAACTCCGTTATGTCCAATAGCTTTGGTTTTGGTGGGACAAATGCAACTTTAATTTTTGAAAAGGTCTAAATGAATTTAATGAAAGGTAAAAAGGGATTAATCATGGGCGTTGCAAATGAAAGATCTATTGCCTGGGGTATTTCACAGAAACTTGCAGATGCTGGAGCTGAACTTGCATTTACTTATCTTGGTGATGCATTAAAGAAAAGAGTTATTCCTTTAGCTGAAAAGTTAAATTCAAATACTACATTTAGTTGCGATGTTGAAAATAAAGAAGAAGTTATAAAACTTTTTGAAGATATTAAATCTGAATGGGGTCAAATTGATTTTGTCGTTCACGCTGTTGCATTTTCAGATAAATCAGAATTATCAGGTGAATATCTAAACACTACTAGAAAAAACTTTTTAAGAAGTATGTTAATCTCATGTTTTTCATTTACAGAAGTTGCTAAAGAAGCATCAAAAATAATGAAAGAGGGTGGAAGCCTACTTACACTAACTTATGAATCTAATAAAGCCATTCCAAACTATAATGTAATGGGTGTTTGTAAGTCAGCCTTAGAGGCAAGTGTCAAATATCTTGCAAGAGATTTGGGAACTAGAGGCATGAGAGTAAATGCAATAAGTGCCGGACCTATTAAAACATTAGCAGCTTCTGCTATTGGTGATGCCAAGTTTCTTTACAAATGGAATGAAGACCATTCCTTTCTAAAAAGAAATGTAGATATACATGATGTTGGAAACTCAGCATTATATCTATTAAGCGAACTTGCAAATGGTGTTACTGGGGAAATTCACTACGTAGATGCTGGATATAACAAGGTCGGAATGCCAGATCCTAAAAATATTACCTAAAATATTATTACAGAAAAAACTCCCAGAACTTTCATTCCAGGAGTTAAAATTTCAATTTAAAGAATTATTCGGCTACTTGTTTCATAGAAAGTTTAACCTTACCTCTATCAAAACCAATTACTTTCACTTTTACTTCATCGCCTTCTTTTACAACATCGGCGACTTTAGCAACTCTTTTATCTGCTAGCTCTGAAATATGAACAAGGCCATCTTGTTTGCCTAAGAAGTTAACAAATGCACCAAATTCCATAATCTTCATAACTTTACCGCTATAAATCTTATTTAGTTCGGCTTTTGCAGTAATGTCTTTAATCATCTGCATGGCAATATTTCTGGACTCTTCATCTGGAGCGGCGACTGTTACTACACCCTCGTCATTCACATCAACTTTGGCACCAGATTTTTCAACAATTTCCCTAATCGTTGCTCCACCTTTTCCAATAACAGCTGCGATATCTTTTTTATCAACAGTAATCTGTTCCATTTTTGGAGTGTGCTGTCCAACATCAGCTCTTGATTCACTTAAAGCTTTATTCATTTCACCCAATATATGAATTCTACCGTCTTTAGCTTGTTTTAGAGCCTGTTCCATAATTTCAAATGTAATACCTGTAATTTTAATATCCATTTGAAGTGAGGTAATTCCATCTTTAGTTCCAGCAACTTTAAAGTCCATGTCACCTAAATGATCTTCATCACCTAAAATGTCTGAAAGAACACTAAAATCGTCACCTTCTTTGATTAATCCCATTGCAATACCTGCAACTGGCTCTTTAATTGGCACTCCTGCATCCATTAAAGAAAGAGATGCCCCACAAACACTTGCCATTGAAGAGGATCCATTTGATTCCGTGATATCTGAAACTATTCTAAAGGTGTAAGGAAACTCCTCTTTCGAAGGTAATGAAGATTTAATAGCTCTCCATGCTAGTTTTCCATGTCCAACTTCTCTTCTGCCCGTCCCAATTCTTCCTGTTTCACCAACAGAAAAAGGAGGAAAGTTATAGTGAAGCATAAATCTTTCTCTATGTTGTCCATCTAAGCTTTCTAACCTTTGTTCATCATCAGATGTCCCCAAGGTAGTAACAACAATAGCTTGTGTTTCACCTCGTGTAAATAATGCTGATCCATGAGTTCTTGGTAAAACCCCAACCTCACATTCAATAGCTCTTACATCGGATAGACCTCTACCATCAATTCTTTTTTTGTTTTTAAGAATGTCAGTTCTTACAATTGATTTTTCAAGATTTTTTAATTCATCACTCACATCAAAATCAGAATAATTTTCATTTTCCGCAAAAAGCTTCTTAGCTTTATCACTAACTTCTGAAATTTGATTTGATCTATCTTGTTTATCTATTGTTGCAAAAGCTTTAGTTAAATCTTTTGTAAATTCACTTGCAAGTTTTTTTCTAACTTCAGATAAATCTTTTTTTTCAACAGTCCACTCTGGCTTTCTACATTCTTTAGCAAGCTCCTCTATCATTTTAATTATCGGAACAAAACCTTCGTGACCAAATTTTACTGCGTCTAACATTACTTTTTCTGTTAAGCCCTTTGTTTCTGACTCAACCATAAGTACAGCATCCTTTGTACCCGCCACTACTAAATCTAAGCTAGAGTTTTCTAATTCAGCTTTTGATGGGTTTAGTATGTACTTACCATCAACAAAACCTACTCTTGAAGCACCCACAGGTCCCATGAATGGCATTCCTGAAATAGCTAAAGCTGCTGATGAAGCGTTGATTGCCAGGATATCTGGCTGGTTTTCTTTGTCATATGAAATCACAGTAGGCAACAACTGAACTTCATTTTTGAATTCACTAGGAAACAAAGGTCTGATTGGTCTATCAATCAATCTTGAAATTAATTGTTCACTTTCAGTTGGTCTTGCTTCTCTTTTAAAATATCCACCTGGTATTTTTCCACCAGCATAATATTTTTCTTGGTAATTAACTGACAATGGAAAATAATCCATATCTGGATTTACTTTTTTTGCTCCTACTACCGTTGCCAAAACAACTGTTTCACCACATGAGGCAATGATTGCCCCGTCTGCTTGTCTTGCTACTTTACCTGTTTCTATACTTATTTTTTTTCCTGCTACTTCTATTTCCTTCTTATATACTTTAAACATTTCATTTCCATTTCGTTTCGTTCGTTTCGTTCCATTCTATCTATCTTGATCTTTATTTTCTTAAATTCAATTTCGACAGTACATTTTTGTAAGAATCCATTTTGTTTTTTTTGAGGTATTCTAACAATTTCTTTCTTCTATTTACTGCTCTCAACAATCCAACAGATGAATGTTTATCTTTTTTGAATTGCTTGATGTGCGTGGAGAGAGTTTCAATTTTTTCTGTTAGCAAAGCGATCTGAATTTCTGATGATCCAGTATCTTTCTCATGCATTGCTAATTCTTGTGCTTTTTTGTTCATGCCTTTTTTTCCTATTTATTTGTTTGTTTTATTAAATTTTCTATTTTTTCCGCATACTCAAAAGATTCATCTTTTCTAAAAAGAAGTTTTGGTAAAAATTTCATGACCACTTTTTGCGACAAAATTTTTCTAATTAAAAATGAGTATTCCTTTAAAACTTTAATCGTTTCTACGGCATCTTTTCCCCCAAGGGGAAGAACGTATGCTTTAGCAATTTTTAAATCTTGGCTCATTTTTACCTCAGTAACAGTTATTGTCTTAGTTTCTAAATTCGGAACTTTAGCCTCATTTCTTATAAAAATCATGCTTAAAGACTGCTTAATCATTTCCCCAACTCTAAGCTGTCTTTGAGATACTGTTTTTCCTATTCTATCAGCCATTAAATCGATCTTTCTGTAGATGTAACACTAAAAGCTTCTATTGTGTCATCTTTTTTAAAATCCATGTAATCTTTAACCGTAATTCCACATTCTTGACCATTGCTAACCTGTTTTACTTGGTTTTTTTCTCTAAATAGAGTTCCAACTTTACCTGTGTGAATAATTGCACCATCTCTAATTATTCTAACATCTGATGTGCTTAAAATTTCTCCTCCTATTATTTTTGATCCAGCTACTTGACCTGCACCTGAAACTTTAAATATTTCTAAAATTTGTGCTGTACCTATAATTGTTTCTTGTAAATCTGGTGACAACAATCTTGACATTTTTTGTTTAATAAAATCTAAAACCTCGTAAATAATATTGTATGAGGAAATTTTAATTTTTTCATTTTCAGCAAGTTTTTTTGCTTCCTTGCTTGGTTTAACATTAAAGGCTATTAAGACTGCATTTGAAGCCTTAGCTAAAGTTACATCAGTTTCTGTTACCATTCCAATATCAGCCAAAATTATTTTGGGTTTTACTTCGTCATGTTTTATTTGTCCAATCGCGTTTTTAATTGCTTCCGAAGACCCATGAACATCAGATTTAATAATAAGGTTTAATTCTTCTGCTGATTTATCTGAAAACGCTGAATCTTGAGTTGCAAATGTTAAGGGATTTTTTCCTTCCATACTCTCTTGTGCTCTATTTTCACTTAAAGTCTTAGCTTCTTTTTCGTTATCAAGGACTATAAAATCATCACCTGCTTTAGCGGCACCATTTATTCCTAATATTTCTACAGGTGTTGAGGGAGATGCTTCATGAATATCTTTTCCCTTATCATTAATAATTGCTCTAACTTTACCCCATTTTGATCCACTTACAAAAAAATCTCCTCTTTTAAGAGTTCCAGTTGTAACAATTATTGTTGCCACTGGTCCTCTTCCTGTATCAATTTTAGACTCTAAAACAACACCTGTTGCTTTAGACTCAAAGTCAGTTTTTAAATCTAATATTTCAGCTTGAAGAATTATTGATTCTATTAATTTATCTAAATTTAATTTTGTTTTAGCTGATATTTCCACCATCAAAGTATCTCCAGATAATTCTTCTGCTATTAACTCATGTTCTAGCAATTGATTTTTAATTTTTTGTGGATCTGCTTCTGGTAAATCACATTTATTAATTGCAACAACAATCGGAACTTTTGCAGCTTTTGCATGTTTAATTGACTCAACTGTTTGAGGTTTAACACCATCATCAGCAGCAACAACTAAAACCACAACATCAGTTAATTTTGATCCTCTGGCTCTCATTTCTGTAAAAGCAGCATGACCTGGCGTATCAATAAATGTCAATTTATTAGATTGGCTTTCAATTTGGTAGGCACCTATATGCTGAGTTATTCCACCAAACTCTCCTGAAACTACATTTGCACTTCTCAGAACATCTAAGACAGATGTCTTGCCATGGTCAACGTGGCCCATTACAGTAACGATTGGAGGTCTGTTTTTTAAATTTTCTGCTCTTGATGCTTTTATTTTTTGAATTATTTCTTCAGCTTTTTCCTCTCTAATCGGATTATGGCCAAACTCTTTTACTAAAAATTCAGCTGTATCTGCTGCTAAGGTTTGATTAATTGTTACTGTAACACCCATGCCAAATAAATATTTAATTACATTGCTAGACTGCTCCGCCATTCTGTTTGCAAGCTCTCTTACAGTTATCGCTTCAGGTATATTTATCTCTCTTTTAATTGTTTTTAGGCTCTCTTTATTTAAATCTTTATTTGAATTTTTGAGTTCTTTTTGCCTTGCTCTTTTTACAGATGCTAAACTTCTTTCTCTTGTTTCTATCTCGTCACTAAGTGCCCTAGAAACTGTAAGTTTAAGTTCTCTTTTTTTTGTGCCTGATTTAGATTTTTTGTCTTTATTTTCTATGTCTCCTTTTAATCTTTTTGTAGCTCTTTGTTCGGCAAGTTTACGTCTCTCAAAATCACTGGTTGTAGAAGATGTTTTGTTGCTAAGATTTGGTTTTAAGGGAGTTGCTCTTTTAAAATTTGATGATGGCGTTCTTAATCCCGATGGTTTGTTAAAATTTCCTTTATAGGGAGCTTTATTTGGTTTTTTGTCTATTACTACAGTTTTTTTTCCATGAGATTTAGAAGAATCAAAATTCTTAAATGACTTTTTGGGGTTTCCAGAAATAGTAAGTTTTGTTTTTTTGTTTTCCATTTCTCATCTCTCAATCTTTATAAATGATTTCTCTGGCAGACATAATTAAATTATCTGACTCTTCTTTTGATAATGCAAAATCTTCAAGATAACCTTGAATTTTTACTCTTTCACCTTTAACAATATCAAAACCACCCGTTAGTTCATCTGATGCTAAATCAGCAAAATCCTCTAGCTTTAATATTTTTTGTTCACCGAGTGTAACCAACATACCTGGTGTTAAACCTTTTAAGCTTATTAAAGAGTCTTCTAATCCTAAATCTTTAATTCTTTGAGAAATATCTTCTTGATCTTTTTGATAAAATTCTTTTGCTCTTTCTATCAACGCTTTTGCTGTATCCTCTTCAATTCCTTCTATCTTGGAAAGATTTTCTGACGAACTATCTTTAATATCATCAATTGTAGAAAAGCCTTCTGCAACTAATAATTGGCCAAGTGTTTCGTCTAACTCTAGGTTTTTAACAAAATTGTCAGTTTTTTCTTTGAATTCTAATTGTCGTCTTTCGGAATCTTCTTGATCTGTCATAATATTAATTTCATAATTTAAGAGTTTTGTAGCCAACCTTACATTTTGACCTCTTCGACCTATTGCTTTGCTTAAATTTTCTTCTGATAATATTACATCAAGTTTTTTTCTTTCAGTATCAACATTTACTCTTTGTACTTCTGCTGGTGATAAAGCATTAGAAACTAAAATAGCTGGATCTTCCGACCAGTTAACAATATCAATTTTTTCTCCTTGCAGTTCGTTGACTACAGCCTGAACTCTTGAACCCCTCATACCAACACAAGCACCAACTGGATCTAGTGAGGTGTCAACAGCTTTGACACAAATTTTTGCTCTACTACCTGGATCTCTCGATGAGGATTTAATTTCAATTAGACCGTCATATATTTCGGGTACCTCTTGGACAAAAAGTTTTTCCATGAATTTAGGATGAGCTCTAGATAAAAAAATTTGTTGTCCTCTTGGTTCTCTTCTCACATCATGACAGTAAGCTTTAATTCTATCCCCTGCTTTAATATTTTCTCTTGGAATTAATTCATTTTTTTGAATGATTGCCTCAGTTCTTCCGAGGTCAATTATTACATTTCCAAATTCTAATCTTTTGACAATACCACTTAAAATTGAATCTTTTTTATCAATAAAGTCATTAAATTGTCTTTCTCGTTCTGCCTCTCTAACATTAAAGTTAATGACCTGTTTTGCTGTTTGCGCTGCAATTCTTCCAAAGTCAAATGACGGTAAAGG
>Ga0209632_10001954_pt1 | contig 20201 bp, 14 predicted proteins | sample COG_10_FD_184754 | JGI IMG/M metagenome (GOLD analysis project Ga0209632, IMG submission 184754) | Pelagic Microbial community sample from North Sea - COGITO 998_met_10 (SPAdes) (version 2) | ecosystem: Environmental > Aquatic > Marine > Neritic zone/Coastal water | place: Helgoland, sampling... | reverse complement strand
TTTGTCGCTTCAGCATCTTATAGAGCCTTTAGAATCAGAAACTTTGAAGCGACATTACTATTAATATCGGGTATGATTATAATGATTGGACGTGTGCCGCTTGGTAGTTCTATCTCTAGTTGGTTTGTTCTTTATTTATTGGTATTTATTTTAGCTATTACTATCAATAGTATCTTTAAAAAGAGATTCTATACCCTGTTTTCTTTCACCTTAGGCTTAGTCGTTGTAACTCTATGTGGGATATATATGGGGTGGCCTCATGAAAGTCCTAGTATCTTTTATTTACCCACCTTGCAAGAATGGATTTATAAATACCCTAATGTCGCAGGTGCAAGATCTATATCTATAGGAATAGGTTTAGGAATATTCGCAACCTCAATTCGATATATACTAGGATTAGAAAAATCCTATATAGGAGAATAATATATGAATATTCTTAATGTATTATTAAAGTTTTCAAAAATGGATAGACGTTGGATTTTTCTAATAATTGGCTTATCCGTTTTATTACCTTTGTTTTTTCCTATTGGGTTACCGATTCGAGCAACAGGTACTACCCAAAGAGTATACGATTCGTTTGACACTTTGGAGCCAAACTCAAAAGTACTTTTATCTTGTGAATATGGACCTAGTACTAAACCAGAGATACATCCAATGGTCATCGCTGTGCTTCATCAGTTATTTCGTGATAATCATAAGGTTTATGTTACCTGTTTATGGCCTGATGGTCAATTTTTGGCATCTGAAGCATTGAGAGAGGTTGCAGGTGATTACGGAAAGGTTTATGGAGAAGATTATGTTATTTTAGGTTACAGGCCTGGGAGTGAGGCGGTAATAAAAGGTATGGTGAGAGATTTAAGAGCCATTTTTAGTACGGATGTAAAAAATACAAAAGTAGAAGAAATACCTATGATGGAAGGTGTTTATAAATTTGAAGATTTTGATTTTCTCTTTTCAGCATCTGCTGGTTTTCCGGGTTCTCTTGAATGGATGCAATACGCAACTGATAATACAGATGTTAAAATGAGTACTGGAACAACATCTATAATGGTAAATGATATTATGCCTTTTGTTGTATCTGACCAAATACAGGGAATTTTAGCAGGAATGCCTGGAGCTGCTGAATATGAAAAACTAGTTGGTAAAAAAGGTGTAGGTACAAGTGGTATGGATGCTCAATCATTTGCTCATTTAGTAATCGTATTTTTTATAGTTTTTGGAAATATTGGTTATTTTATTGAACGAAAAAAAAACCGAAAATATTAAGGTCAGGATATGATATTTAATGAGTTAATAGGAGCATGGGTCGCAGTATTTTTGACCCTAGCTATTTTTTCTTTTCTCTATAAGGATAATCCATTTTATAAATTTGCAGAACATGCTTTTATTGGTGTATCAGCTGGTTACGGCTTATCTGTTGGCTTTTGGACAATTATTCAACCTAATCTATTAGGTCGGTTATGGCCTGCAAAACAATATTCTGATTCAAGTTTATGGTATGACTTTTATGATCTATTAAGTTCAATATTTCCATCAATTTATCCAACTGGTGGTATTGATAAAGGTCACAATATGGATTTAACATATTTAATACCATTGATTTTAGGAATGATGATGATTTTAAGTATTTTTAAACGTTTTAATTGGATGGCAAGGTGGGGCATTGCTTATACTGTTGCAATTGCTGCCGGTTTACGTGCTTATGGTTTTTTAAATTCTTATATATTAAATCAGGTTAAAGCTACAATTTTGCCTTTAGCAAATACAGGTAATCCAATTTTTCATATATCTGATCCTTCTCTATTCAATAACTTAATTGTTCTCATTGGAACAGTAACGGGCCTTCTTTACTTCTTTTTCTCTAAAGAACAAACTGGTGTTTTTGGAAAGGTTACTCGTGTCGGTATATATTTTTTAATGATATCATTTGGTGCTTCATTTGGTTTCGCTGTAATGGGTCGAATATCACTTCTAATTGGCCGTTTTATTGACTTAATATCATATTCTAAGGCTGAGCACCATCATGCGACAATTTGGGTTCTAATAATTATGGTCATTATATTAGGCTATTCTGCATTTATTGATACAAAAAAAATAAAAAAAGAAACGCCATAAACATAAGATCAATATATTATAAATAAGAAGATCTATTTTTTTATAATAAGAATTTCATCTAGGTTTTTACAATAATTTAAAAAAGGTTTAAAATGTTTAATATTTTTTATATTTGCTTTATATTTACCATAAATTCATTATTTGGTATAACTACACCTAAAAATGAAAGGTTCTCAAATAACTTTTGGAGCAAAATGAATTCCCAAAATATTGGAAAAACATATGGGAATCCAGGTTGGGTGAAAAAAATCAAGCAGAATAAAGATAGTTATTCTAGGGATTCACAATTAGAGTTTAATATTCCTGTTCTTTTAGGAAAATATGCTGATGTTACAAATACTTATTTTGATTCTAATGATTTTCAAAATCTATTATTTGGTAATAATTCATCAGGATCCTTAAAAGATTATTACAGTGAAATTTCTTATGGTAATTTCATATTAGATGGTCAAGCTTCAGGTTGGTATCAATCTTCTTTAACACAATCTCAAGCTGTTGAAAATGTTAAACAATATGTTGCAGAGATTGCAGCGGAAGCTGATCCAAATATCGACTATGGTCAGTATGACAATGATGGACCTGATAATATACCTAATTCTGGTGATGATGATGGTTATGTAGATGGAATTGCAGTTGTTTATCCTGGTTGTTTAAATGGTGATAATAATATTTGGGCGCATCAAAGCTCTTTAAGTTCCAGTCAATATGTTACCAATGACTTAACTCCTGATGGTCAATATATTATAGTCGATACATATTTGGTTTGTCCTGAGCTTCCTGGCAGTCAAACATGTATTACTTCTGAAATTTGTCCGATGGGGCTATATGCACATGAATTTGGACATATTCTAGGATTACCTGATTTATATGATCGTGATGCTAGTGATGGTGACTCAGAGGGAGTAGGAGAGTGGTGTTTAATGGCTTCTGGTAATTGGTTGGGCTATTATGGTGATACACCTGCCCATATGTCTTCGTGGTGTAAAATTGAAATGGGATGGATGGAGCCAACAGTAATTATGAACTCAATCGTGGATCTTCCAATTATTTCATTAGCTACATCTGCTTCAGCTATTAAAATATTTGAAGACGACTATCAATCTAATCGATATTTTTTAATAGAAAATAGACAGAAAATAGGATTTGACACAGATCTCAATGGATCAGGTCTCCTTATTTATCATGTGGATGAAAATCGTGGATATGGTTCAAATGGTTGGAGTTTTGGATCTGTTAATGATAATGAAAATACGAAAATGATTGATGTGGAATCAGCTGATGGTTTTTTTGATTTAGATGATAATAATAATAGAGGTGATGATGGTGATCCTTTTCCTGGATCTTCAAATAACTTAACCTTTAATAACCTATCTAGTCCTTCTTCCAATAGAAATGATGGATTTCAAACAGACATAACAATTCAAAATATTACAGAATCAGATTCAATCATTTACGCCGATTTTATTCCTAGACCTAACTCAGGGTATAATATTATTTATGATGAAAATGGTATTGCACCAACTTCAATTTCTATTGGTACAAATGAACAATGGTCTGGTGTAGTATTTACATCTGATAGAGCTGGATACATTACAGAAGTTGATTTTGGAGTTGTTTATGAAAGTTTTTGGAATGTTGATGATTTGAGCTGGGAGGTTAATATCTATGATTCTTTTAATGGCCAAAATCCTGGAAATCTATTGGCGAATGTTAGTGGAAGCTCATCTATTGGTGGTTGGGAGACAGTACAGATTGATTCTGTTGAAGTAGGTGCGAATCAAGAATTTTTCGTATCAATAAAATTTATAAATGATGGTTATGTTTATGCTTTTGATAATACAGGAGATTTTTCAGGTCGCTCCTATTTTTCTAGTGATGGAGTTTCTTATAGTAATCAGCTATCAAACTATGGTGATGCAAATATTAGACCAAAGATTTCCACCGAAGTATTTAATTCTTTAGATGATCAGACTCTAATCTTACCCGAAATAATCACATTATTTCCTAATTATCCAAACCCATTTAACCCCTCTACTAAAATTTCATTTTATTTATCTAATGATGCGGAAGTAATTTTGGATATTTATGATTTAAATGGACGAAGAATTGATAGCCTAATTGATTCAAAGCTCTCTGCTGGTAACCACAGTATTAAATGGCTTGCTAATCAACTACCTTCAGGCATCTATTTTTCTGTTTTAAGATCAAAAACTAAAACATTAACAGAAAAAATGATTTTAGTTAAGTAGTCTTTCATTTATTAATTCTTAATTAAAGGTTTTTTATAAAAATTTTTGTACCAGTTGTTCTTTTTTATCTAGTAGGGTGTTCTTTTTCGTTAAATAAAGACATCTTAGAATCTGAGTTTCAAAATAAATTTTATGTTGGTGTTGCTAGCACTGATGTTTTTCAGAAATTAGCATCTCAAGTATTTTTAGATAATTTATATGCAGTCATAGATTATGACCACTCTGCAACCGAATCTATTATAAAATCATCGTGGAAAGTGACATATCTTGATATAAACGATACTTTAGAAACTGAATATAAAACTAAATTTATTTTAGAAGGAAAAATTGACAATACAAGTTTTAATAAATTAAATGGTTTTAGTTATCACTGTTATCTGGAGGTTCATAATTATTTTTATGATGGAGATAAATATATTGAAGACTATTCATCTCCCTTTATAAAAAAAGAGGCCAAAAAAATAACAGAAGATTTAATGAGTGTTTTTTTTAAAAAAAACTAATATGGCAAAATATTAAATATTTCGAAAATTATTGCATAATACATTATATATAATTTTTACTGCTCTATCTTTATTTATTTTTGTTTTAATATTTAATTCAAATGATATGGAATACCCGATAACAAGAACCGAAAAAACATCTAATATATATTTTGATACGACTATAATTGATTCTTTTCAATGGTTAGAAGATGATTATGCTGATGACACTCGTGAATGGGTAAAAAAACAGAACTCTTTCACAGATTCTTACATCAAAAAGATACCTTTTAAAAATAAAATTAAAAAAAGACTCACAGAAATTTGGAATTATCCAAGTGAAAGTTTACCTTTTAAAAAAGGTAATAAATTTTATTACTATCATAATGATGGTCTACAAAACCAAGCAATCCTTTATGTTAAAAATACTATTAAAGGAGAATCAAAGGTTCTTATAAACCCAAATGACTTATCAGATGATGGAATTATATCTATTGGTGGAATTTATTTCTCTAAGGATAATAATTACCTTGGATATTCATTAAATAAATCAGGTTCAGATTGGCAGGAATTTCAAATACTCAATTTAAATACGGGGAAGCTGTTATCAGACCATCTAAAATGGATTAAATTTAGTGGTATGTCGTGGTTTGGAGATGGATTCTTTTATAAAAAATATCCAAAAAGCTCAATCAATAAAAACTTTTCTGCTTCAAATATAAACCCAAAAATATATTTTCATCATTTAGGGGAAGATCAATCAAAAGATAAATTAATTTTTTCAAATCCAAATGAACCAAATATTTCTCCATGGATATCCGTTTCTGATGATGAAAAAATTATGTATCTATATCGTTCATCAGGTACTTATGGAAATTCACTTTCATTCAAAATAGTGGATAACGATCAAAGTCAATGGATACCAATTATCGATGACTTTATTTCTGAAATTAGTGTAGTTGAACATAATAATAATAATTTTATTGCAATTACAGATAGAAATAACCCTTATAACCAGTTGGTGAAAATTGATAAAAAGAATCCAGAAGAAGATAATTGGGAAGTTATAATTAATGGCACTAGAAAAGAGGTATTGAAAGAAGTAAATATTGTTGGAAATAAAATTTTTGCACATTTTTTTAAAAATATTTTATCTTTATGGAAGGTTTATGATCTAAATGGTCAATATTTATATACAATAGATTTACCTGGTAAAGGAATTGTAGATGGTTTTAGAGGAAGAATGAACCAAAAAACCACATGGTTTTCATTTAATAATTCTGTAAACCCCACAACTTTATATGAATACCACATACCATCAAACCAATCAACTATTTATAAGAAACCGTCTATTAATTTTTCTAGTGATGACTACATTTTAAGGCAAGAATTTTATCCCTCTAAAGATGGTACACTTATACCAATCTTTATTTGTCATAAGAAGAATTTAGAAATGGATGGTAAGAGGCCAACTCTATTATATGGATATGGTGGGTTTAATATTTCAATTGAACCCTACTTCAATAAATCAAATACAATTCTTTATGAAAATGATGGTGTCTATGCTATCGCAAATATTAGAGGTGGTGGTGAATATGGTGAAGAATGGCATAAAGGTGGTATGTATGATAATAAACAAAACGTATTCGATGATTTTACATATGCTGGAAAATATCTAATCAATGAAAATATAACTTCAAAAAATTATTTGGCAATACAAGGGCAATCAAATGGAGGGTTACTAATTGGGGCAGTCATTAACCAAAACCCTGATCTATTTAGAGTCGCTTTTCCGGAGGTTGGTGTTATGGATATGTTGCGTTATGAGAAATTTACGATCGGTCATGCTTGGTCTGTTGAATATGGAAGTATAAAAGAAATGAAACACTTTAAAAATATAATTAAATACTCGCCTTTACATAATATTAAAAAAAATATTCAGTATCCTTCAGTTTTTATATATACGGCAGATCATGACGATAGAGTCGTTCCAGCGCATTCTTTTAAATATGCTGCAAATTTACAAAGTTTAAAAGAAAACAAAAATCCTGTGTTAATCAGGGTTGGAATAAATGCGGGTCATGGAGCTGGCAAGCCAACAAAAAAGATTATTGAAGAACATGCTGAAAAATGGGCTTTTCTTTTTAATGAAATGGGACTCAAATATTAATTCAAAACATTATTCATATCATCTCGCATTAAAATTAGAATAGCTGATTGAGATACAATAAGATAAACTTTAGTCTCAATTTTAATCTCGATACTGGCTTTTCCCAGAAATAAAGCAAAGTCACCTATCTCAGCTTGTGTAGGGATGTACTTTATATCTGTTTTTTTTTCTTTCCAAGGTTCATCGATAGACTCTTCAGGGGCTCCTAGAGGTATTCCCGGACCCACTTCAACAACAATTCCAGTCCTTACCTCTTGTTTATCTAAAACACTTGGTGGTAGGTAAAGTCCTGATGGTGATTTACTTTCACCTGTCTCAGGTCTAATTAAGACACGGTCGCCAACTACTAAAATATCTTTATTTAAACTTTTCATTTACTAATACAAATTAATAAATAGAATATTATCTAGGCTCGACTTCATTCTTCTTTTTCGGCACTGATCCCCAGTAAGAATCTGACGAGTTTAATAAGTAATAGATATTATTATCTGTTCTATAAACATCAGATGTTTGATTCTTTCTTATATAGTTATGTTGGTAATCTTGTCCTGAATTCCCAAATATATAGTGGCCTAATTCGTTATTACTTTGGTCAAAAATAGTAAAGTGTTTTCCCAAAGAATCATCAACACCAAATTTTGACCATTTTTCCTCTTTTGAGGTAATTAACATTTCTTTTCTAACGTTTAAAACTTTATCAAAAATATTATCTATCTTACTAATTGTAACAACAAAAGAATCATTTCCAGTTATATTCCAAATACTATCATTTTTAACAAGTTCTAGTATCTGTTCATTTTCTGAAATTACTATTCTATTTATTATTTCACTTTTTCCGTCAAAAATAGTTTCTGCTTCAAGAGTATAAGATTTTTGTGAACTCTTATTGTAGAGAAAAAGTAAAGTTATTCCTGCTAGGGCTATAAGCCCGTATTTTAGTGAATTAGTCATATATTTGTTTTAACATTTCTGCTTTGTGTTTTTCTTTGCGGATTCGCCAGAAACCAAAGCTCATTATTAGGATTGAAGGAAGTAGCATATTTACATACTTCCAATTTTTTTTGCTTGAATCTTTTATCTCATCTAAAGGTCTATTTGTAATCTCTCTAGATCTTAATGATATTAATTCTTTATCACCGGCAAGATAATCAACTGCATTCATTAAAAAGACTAGATTACCCTCTACTGACATACCGCCATCGTCATTTAAAAATCTAGAATCGGAAATAAGTAAAAGTTCTCCTCCAGATGATAATTTTGATAAAGCAGAAATAATCTTTCCAGGCTGTCCAAGTAAATTTAAAAAAGGATTTTGCTGAGGATCAGGACTTAAAACAAAATTATTTTCCATTATCCCACTATTATTAGATGAAGTGAATAAAGAGACGACTTCAGTGATATTATCATTTAAAGTCGAATCAATTTCTATTTCACTTGGAAAGAATGGTAATATTTGCTCTAAATCTGAAACAATAACTTCTGAGCTGTTAAAAGAGTCAACCATAGGGAAGAAGGGGTACTCCATAGCCCGATTCATCATAAAAATGCCTCTACGTTCTTGAACTTGAACACTACCACATTTTCCATCAAGTATTAAATTCTTTTTCACAATCAAATTATAATCTTTTAAAAAGTTGAAAATATTAGACTCAATAGCATTAGCCTGTTGGGTTTGGATATCTGTATTGATTCCACTCTGAGCCATAAAAACTTTTTTACCAGAATTAATGAATTTTTTTAAATTATCTACAGTTGTTTGATCAATTGAATCAATTGCCGCGCTAACCAATAAAACATCTACATTTTCAGGTATGTCATCACCAATATTAATTTTCCTGAAATTATAATGCTCATTTAACTGAGATGATAATGTTTCTGCTTTAATTTCTTTATTTTTATCCAAGTTTAAAAAAGCAACTGTTTTTTTATTTGCATTTATTAAGGATTTTATTTTTGTACTGATCATATACTCTAAACCAGTAGTCGTTTGAATTACCGGAAGAATTTCTTTTTTATCTTCATAAAGTAATACCATTCCTAAATATACTTTTTTAACAACCATTTCATCATTTTCAATAGCTTGCATTTGAACAGGTTGAATTCCATCTTTTCTTGCTTGTTCTTCTAAGTCTTTATCTGATTGTGGATTGTGAAAGTAGAAATTTATTTCATCCGAAGCAGCTCTATATTCTTCAAGAATATCCTGTAGGTAACGTCTAGTATTTCCTAGCTCATTGGGAAGATTTTCAGAAAAGTAAACCTTCATGGTTAGTCGATCATCCAACTTTGAAACAATATTCTTACTCGAACTTGAAAGAGAATACATTTTATTATCGGTAAGATCAATCCTTGTAAAAATATCTCGTGAAGTAAGATTTAATAGAACCAAACCTACAAGTAAGACTAAAGAAAAAATAATAAATGAGTTTTTATTTTTTATGTTCATGATTAATTCCATTTCCTTGATTCAAGAAGACGGGTCGTTAAAGTAAGAAAAAATCCGATTATAGATCCAAAATAAATAATATTACGGCTATCAATAACACCACGTGATATGTTTGAAAGATGGAATTCTGTACTTAAATACTGAACAATACCTGTTAAAGAAACTGGAATAAAAAAAAGAAGCTTATCCATCATAAAGAAGACCAACACGATGGCAATTCCAACAATGAATGCTATCACTTGATTTTCCGTAACGCTACTTGCAAAAATTCCAATAGCTGTATAGACTCCACCTAATAGCGCTAAGCCCAGATAACCTGTAAAAACTGCACCATGATCGACATTACTGCCAACGTTTATTAATGTAAAATAATGTACAAAAGTCGACAAAAGCGCTAGTAAGATTAATGATAAAGCAGCTAAATATTTACCAATGACAATATCTTTTTCTTTTAGTGGAAGTGTTGAGAGTAGCTCAATGGTGCCAATATTTTTTTCTCTAGATATCAATCCCATAGAAACAGCCGGAATAAAAAATAGATAAACCAATGGAACTATACTAAATAAAGCTCTCATATTAGCCTGATCATAAAGAAAAAAGGTGTTTGTGAAAAAGTATCCATTAATTAATGCAAAAACGACTAAAAAAATGTAAGCCATTGGACTTGTAAAAAAAGAGTTAAGCTCTTTTTTGTATATTATAATAATGTTATGCATCTGCAGTAACCTCCTTACTTGTAAGGTTTCTAAATATATCTTCTAGATTACGTTTTGTTACTGACATTTCCATAATTACCCATTTATTATCCACAGCATAATTAAAAATATCTCTCCGTGGATCTGAATTATTAGAATACTCTATTAATATTCTGGTGACGTTCTCATTCTTTTCGACAGATTTTACAGAGACACTAGGTATTAAGGCTTTCATATCTTGTATTGTGTTTTCTTCCGCATTTTCTACCTCTAGTGTAATAACAGAAAGACCTTTGGCATCTTCGATTAATTCCTTAGAAGTCCCATCAGCAATTATTTCACCATTATTGATAATAATTATTCGATCTACTGTAGCTTGAATTTCTTGCAAAATATGAGAAGACATTAATACGAGTTTTTCCTTACCTACTTTCTTGATGAGCTCTCTAATCTCAACAATTTGGTTTGGATCTAGACCTGTAACAGGTTCATCTAAAATTAAGATTTTAGGATCATGTATCATCGCTGCTGCAAGGCCAATTCGTTGTTTGTATCCTTTTGAACAATTACCAATGGTACGATGTACTACGCCTTGAAGACTGCAATCGGTCACAACTTTACTTAACGCTTTTCTAAAATCTTCTCCTACGATATGTCTTATTTCAGCATGAAATTTTAAATATTCGTAAACCTTCATTTCAGTATATAACGGATTAAGTTCTGGTAAGTAGCCTATTTCTTTTTGAATATCTATACAGTCATCAATAATATTCTTACCATCTACATATACATTACCAGAAGTGGGAGATAAAAATCCTGTAATCATTTTTAAAGTAGTACTTTTACCAGCTCCATTAGCCCCAAGAAAGCCTACAATCTGAGCATCATCCAAACTAAAGGATATAGATTTGACGGCTTTAACATCTCCGTAATCTTTTGTTAGGTTCTCAATTTTAATCAACGAAAAACTCCTTGTTTTAATCTCTTTAATAATTTAAAACTAAAAAAGTTCCAAAAAATTTGAGTGTGAGTTTAAAATAAAATAATCAAGCATAAAATAAATGATTGAAAAGATATTTGTGGCAAATATCACTTTCTGAGTTTGAGTATGATTTTTTACCTTGACAAATTAAGTCTTAGGGAAATATATTCTATTTAATCAGTTGATTGGTATGACTGGTTATGGTTAACCAAATAATAATAAAAAGGAGAGTCAAAATGACTAGATTACTAAAATCTATATTTTCTGCTCTGTTAATGTTTTCTTTAGTATCCGTGCTTCCAGCTGAAACCACGACTACTAACACAGGGGAAACAATAGTAGCTAGTGCAGATGTAAAGAAGAAAAAGAAAAAAGGTAAGAAACTTGGTAAGAAAGGTAAGAAGAAGAAGAAGGGTTTCTTCTCCAAAGCTTTTGGTTCTAAGTAACCTTAGTTTTTCTTTAAGATAGTCTAAAAAAGGGTACTTTACGGTACCCTTTTTTATTTTGTAGAATGACCTTATTATTTCTTAATTAAAAAAGGTAAGATTTAATGTTTTTAAAAAGAATACTCATAACTTTGCTTTCTGTTTTGTTTGTAAATAATCTTTTCTCACAAGTTGCAGATACTACTGAAGCAATAGATGAAGATAATGGCGAAATGTATACTAATATTGAAATAAGTTTTTCAGAGGATCAAGGAAATACAAATTTTAGGTCTTTATATTATGGTTTTGATTATACCTTAATAGGAGATGCAGGACCCATAAAAGATACTGAATTATTTTTCGCCTTTAATAGGTCTGATGATCTAATTGATGGAGAGCCGTTTTCAGATGATCAATCTATAACATTAAAATTTGATGTTTGGGCAAACCAAAGATTCTCACCTTTTCTTTTCTTTCAAAAAACTTTTGATAAGACTACTGGTCTTCAAAATAGACAAAATGTAGGTTTTGGTGCAAAGCTAGGTATCTTTAAATGGTTCTCACTTAGTTACGCATTTCTCTCTGAATCTGAAACTTATGACTCCTTTTATGGATATACTGATTCAACTGCTATAGGCAATTATAATTGGTCATATACGGATTCTGTTTGGTATGGAGAATATGATTATGTTTTATCCGAATTTGACTCTGATTATTATTATTGGATTACTCCTGATACCACTATAGATGATATTGACTATGTCAAAACAGATTCAACCTTAAATTATGCTGATTATTATTATTCAGACTCTACATTAGTTGACTCTTTCTATGTAAGAACAGATTCCTTAGACTTAGGTGGGGAAAATAATTTTTTCAGACATTCCTTCAGGCCAAAAATTAAATTAAAATTACTAGACGATAATCTAGTATTTGATTATAGATTTTATTATAAACCAAGGATAGATGACTTTGATGATTTTTTATTAGAACATGAATTAAAAATTACTTTATCCACATTTTATGAAGCGATAAATGTAAATTTTAATTTTACTAATAAATATAACAGTAGGTATGATCCGGGTAAGAATGAAAATAAAGGAATTGCAAATTTATATGATATGAACGATCAGAACATATCAATTGGTTTTGAATTTATGTTTTAACATACACATAATTATTTTTTATTATATTAAGGGATGTGAAGTTAATTTTACATCCCTTTTTTTATGAAATATGATCACCTAAAAATAGAATCCAAATGGCAAAATATTTGGGAGAAAGAAAAAACTTTTAAATCAGAAGTTGATCCTGATAAAGAAAAATGTTACATATTGGACATGTTTCCATATCCTTCTGGTGCTGGTCTTCATGTTGGTCACCCTTTAGGATATACTGCAACTGATATTTATTCTAGATTTAAAAGATTGAATAATTTTAATGTTTTACATCCAATCGGTTGGGACGCTTTTGGTCTACCCGCAGAGCAATATGCCATTAAAACTGGTACTCACCCCAAAATTACAACTGAACAAAATATAAAAAACTTTAAGCGTCAGATCAAAATGCTTGGTTTTTCTTATGATTGGGATAGAGAAATAAATACTACGGATGAAAAATACTATAAATGGACACAGTGGATTTTTCTTCAACTTTATAAAAAAGGCTTAGCCTATGAAGCTAAAGTCCCTGTTAATTGGTGCCCTGAATTAAAAGCTGTTCTTGCTAATGAAGAAGTAGTAGACGGTAAGTCTGAAATTGGCGGACACCCAGTAATTAGAAAGCCGATGCGACAATGGATGTTTAAAATCACAGAATACGCTGAATCTCTTCTTGAAGGATTAGACGATCTTGACTGGCCTGAAAGCGTTAAAGAGCTTCAAAGAAATTGGATAGGTAAGTCAATTGGATCTAAAGTGAAATTTAAAATAGATTCTTTAAATTCAAATATTGAAGTATTTACCACGAGGCCTGATACTCTTTTTGGTGCGACTTATATAGTGCTTGCCCCTGAGCATCCTTTAGTGGGTGATCTTCTCAATAAAAATAATAAAGTAGAAATTAATGCCTATATAGAAGAAGCTCAGAAAAAAAGCGATTTAGATAGAGGTGATTTAAATAAAAATAAATCTGGTGTTTTTACAGGTGGTTACGCCGTAAACCCTATAAATAATATTAAAATTCCCATATGGATTGCTGACTATGTCTTAATGAATTATGGAACTGGTGCTATAATGGCCGTCCCTGGTCATGACCAAAGAGATTTTGATTTTGCAACAAGATATAATTTACCGATAGCGGAGGTCGTAGAGGGAGGAGATCTTACTAAAGAAGCTTTTACGGAAAGGAAAAGTTCGAAACTAATAAATTCTAAAAATGAGACTTTAGATTTGAATGGTAAAACAGTTTCAGATGCTATTGCTTTAACAATTACTTGGTTAAAAGAAACAAAAAATGGACATGAAACTGTGCAGTATAAGCTTCGAGATTGGCTATTCTCTCGTCAACGATATTGGGGGGAGCCAATTCCTGTTATTCATTCAAATGAGGGTGAAATAACACCGTTACAAGAATCTCAATTACCATTGAAACTTCCAGAAGTGGAAAAATATGAGCCAGCTGCTACTGGAGAGTCACCGTTAGCGAATATTACTGAATGGGTGAATACTGAATCGGGGAGAAGAGAAACAAATACAATGCCTCAGTGGGCTGGGTCGTGCTGGTATTATTTAAGATATATAGACCCTGTAAATGAGAATGAAGCCTGGAATACAGAAAAAGAAAAATATTGGATGCCTGTCGATCTTTATGTTGGTGGAGCGGAACATGCTGTTTTGCATTTGTTATATTCTCGATTTTGGCACCATGTACTATTTGATCTTGGTTTAGTTAGCACTAGAGAACCATTTCAGAAATTATTCAATCAAGGAATGATTCGTGGGGAAGATGGCCAAAAAATGAGTAAATCTCGCGGGAATGTCATTAATCCAGACGTTATTGTTGAAGAATTTGGTGCTGATAGTTTTCGTTTATATGAAATGTTTATGGGGCCATTAGATAAGTCCAAACCTTGGAATACAAAAGGCTTACAGGGTTGCTATAGGTTTATTATAAAGGTATGGAAATTGTGTACTGAAAATCCTGAAAAAATTGTAAAAAATGTCGCAGCAAAACAAACTCAAAAACTTTTACATCAAACAATTAAAAAAGTAACAGATGATCTAAACAACCTTCGATTTAATACAGTTGTATCTCACTTAATGATTTTTACAAATCATTTGCAATCATTAAAATTGATTGATAGAGAAACCGTGAAAACGTTTCTCCATCTTATGAATCCATTAGCACCTCATATAACTGAGGAAATAAATGAATTGCTTGGATATTCAAGAATTGCTTCTTCTAAATGGCCTTCTTATAATAAAAAGCTAATCGAGGAAGAAAAATATACAATAGCAGTTCAATTTAATGGTAAGACAAGAGGTACAATTAAAGTTAATTCTAGTTCTAATGAAGAGAATATTTATGATAGTATTTTAAATGATGACTTATTGGCTAAGTATTTAAATAATGTGACAATTATAAGGAAAATTTACATTCCAAATAGAATAATAAATATTTTAACATCTTAGGTTTTATGGAGGATCTTATGAAGCGTGTTTACATTTTAAAAAAGTTTGGTTTAGTTTTTTTATTTAGTTCACTTTTGTTTTCTATTAAAATTCCTTTAAATAATTTGAACAGTCCAACTTTAAATAGATGGATTGTCATAAAGGATGCAGATTTAAGCAAGAACGAAGTTCAAATCTTAGTGGACAAACCATTATCATACATTGAAAATTCAGATTATAAAAAAAATGTTGATTTAGGATCTCAAAAAAATGTTCCTATTCAAGCATACCAGCTATTTAACGATTTTGATTACAACTCTAACATAGTAGCTATCACCAAAATTGAAGTAGCAAAAGATCAGCAAGTAGCGGTTAATTTTATTGACTATGATTTGGACTCTGATCTTTATATAAATGGTAAATTGATATTTTCTGAAATTGATGGTGATAAAACAAATAATTTAGATATTTTCCTTAAAAAAGGTACTAATGAAATCATATTAATTGCTGATGTTCTTGGAGGTCGAGATCCTTCATTCGTAATCTGGTTTTATGGCGAACAAAGGGCTCAAATATCAGGAGTAGTTAAGGATAATAATGGTGCCCCTGTTCCTTTTGCTAATATTTATGTGTTAGGAGAAAAATTAAATAATTTCAGTCAACGTGCAAATGAAAATGGCGTATTTAGGTATATTGTGTATCCAAATTATGGGACTTATACAATCGGAAGTTTTGTAGGAGACTTTAAACTTTATGGTTTTGCTAAATCTATTAAAGTAAAAGAATATGGTCGCTATAATTTAGATATTGAAGTAAATAAAAGTGAATCTCAAATCGCGGGAACGGTTTTCACTATGGATAGAAAAACGCCTCACCCTGGCGTAACAGTGCAATTAGTTGATAATAAAACTGATCAAGTGCTTTTATCAAATAACACTAATACAAGAGGAAAGTATAAGTTTATTGCGCCAAATGGTAAATATTCAGTAAGAATTTTTGCTAATGATGAATATCAATACTCTTACTTGAAGAATAAGAACAAAAGAGTTTTTGAGATAAATTCAAATAACCAATCTTATACCGAGGATTTTTATATTCAAAACCAAGTCAAAGGTTCATGGGATAAGTTTGGCATGTTCGATGGTATGCTTAGCATGGCTGTACATTCTACACTACTATCAAGTGATGATTTACTTTATGTTGGTACCTATAATGGTTTGACTGTTTATGACGGCATTTCAGTAAAAACATATAATTATGACCAAGGCTTGCCTAATTCACCAATTATGGATGTTTATGAACATAGCGATGGAGATATTTGGATTGGATTTGGACAAAAAGGGGTAGTTAGGTGGAGGGATGGTGAAGTATTAAAGCATTATACTGCAAAAGACGGGCTGCCTTCAAATAGAGTTAACACTATTGCTGAGGATAAAGATGGCAATCTTCTAATTGGAACGGCAAAAGGATTATCTATTTTTGACGGCAAAATTTTTACTAATTATAATTTTACCAATGGAATTGGTAATGGTTTTGTAACTGATATTGAAGTCGTTGGTAATAATATTTGGCTAGGATGTGGAAGCTTTGCAAAAGCCGGTGCGCAAGCGACTCATGGAGGCGGACTTACGCTCTTTAACGGAAAAACTTTTAAATCGTTTGACCTTACTCAATTTAGTGGTTTTGACATTACTACAATTCTTGTCAATTGTATAAAAGAGTATGATGGAGATATTTGGATTGGTACTAATGGTGGATTATTAAAGTATGATGGTTCAAAATTTTATATTTATAGAACTTCTGATGGTTTACCATCAAATAATATTAATGATATTTTAATTGATAATAACGGTATTTGGATTTGTACTAATAACGGATTGGCAAATTTTAACAATAAAGGTTTTAAAATTATTACAACATTAGATGAGAAGTCTGATGGCCTAACTGGCTTGTATGGTACTACTGCCATTTCTAAATCAAGGGATGGTGTATATTTTATTGGTGGTGACGGTATAAGGTTGTATGACCCAAATTCTTTGAGAACAATATCATCATACGAGGGAATGCCAATACCTAATAACTGGACTCAAGGAGTAATAGATTTGCAGGTGGATAAAGATGGCTATTTATGGGCTGCAACTGGATGGGATGGTATATATAAAATCAATGGAGAAATTATTTTAAAAAGCTTTAATAAGAGTAATAGCAATCTTCCAGGAAATTATACTGTTAACTTAGAATTTGCTGAAGATGGATCCTTATGGAGCACGCATTTATTAAAAGGTATTGCAAGAACAGTAAACGGTGAAGTAGAAAATATGACAAAAAAGTTAAAAATCCCACCGGGCAGTAGAATTGTTGATATTGCATTTGATAAGGAAGGCACTATGTGGCTTTCTTCAAATCGCGGCTTGTTTAAATATAAGAATGACTCTTTATCCCTTTTTACCGAAAAAGATGGCTTAATTAACCTTGCTGGTAATGCAGATGTTAACATTGATGAAAACGATAATGTTATTTTGAGTACTTATGGTGCAGGTTTCTCAATTTTTGATGGAAAAACGTTTAAAAATTATGATGAGAAAAATGGCTTAATTGATAATAGAATATGGGACCTTGCAGTTGACTCAAAAAATAATATATGGATAGCAACTGATGGATCAGGTGTACAAATGTTTAATGGTGAAACATTCACTCATCATTCTGTAAGTGATGGCGTTACAGCTGGTGAAACTTTTAGTATTCATATCGATGATTTCGATAATGTTTGGGTAGGTACTTTTGGTGGTGGTGTTTGTTATTATGATGGTAATATATGGAATAGCGTTGATACTAGGGACGGATTGCTTCAAAACCTGGTAGGGTCTATTGAAAGTATAGATGGTAATAAATACTGGTTTGGCAGTGAAAATGGTATCACTACTTACGTACCAAAAAGACAAATACCTAGCGTTTACATAGATCAAATAAAAACGGCTAAAGGGATATTCAAGAATGTAACAGATTTTGATAATAGAGATTATAATCTAGTAGAGCAATCTCGTATATCTTTTACGCTTAATTCAAATAGTTTTAACACAAGAAAAGAGAAACAAAAATTTATAGTTAGTGTATTATTTGAGAATAGTTTAAAAAAAGATATAATAAAAACAAACGAATTTGAATTCCTTCCAGAAAAAAGTGGTGATTATGTTTTAGAGTTTCAATCAGTTGATAGAGATCTAAATTATTCAAAGAAAAAAAACATTAAACTATATATAGTCCCGCCATGGTATGTTAATCCATCTACAGCCGTTCCATTTTGGGGGGTTATATTATTTATGATAGGTTTGACTGGTTTTACATCAAAAAAATATTTAAATCAAAGAAAATTATCATTGCAATTGCGTGAGGAAGTATCTAAAAAAGATAAAGACGCAAGAAAAAGATTAGAACAAAAAAACTCAGAACTTCAAGATTCACAAAAAGAAGCAGAAGCAGCAAATGAGGCAAAAAGCACTTTTTTAGCAAATATGAGTCATGAATTAAGAACTCCATTAAATGCAATCATTGGTTACAGTGAAATGCTTATTGAAGATGCAGAGGATGAGAATGAAGACTTTATACCAGACCTTGACAAGATTAATGGTTCCGGTAAACACTTGCTTGGACTTATTAATGATATTCTAGATCTGTCGAAAGTTGAATCTGGAAAAATGGAGTTGTTTATAGAAGAATTTGAGTTAAGTAAAATCCTCAAAGAAATAGAGGCTACTATAAAACCTTTGGTTGAGAAAAATAATAATAAATTAAAAGTAGAAATTGAATCTGGAATTAAAACCATAAAAGCAGATATTACTAAAATTAGACAAATTGTATTAAACTTATTAAGTAACTCATCAAAATTCACCAAAGATGGAGATATTATCTTCTCAATTATTAAATCCACATCAATGGAAAATGCTTATGATTTTGTGGTTTCTGACTCAGGAATTGGCATGTCGCAAGAACAAGTAGATAAAGTATTTAAGCCATTTACGCAAGCTGATGAGAAAACAACAAGAAAATTTGGTGGAACTGGACTTGGTCTTACCATCACAAAAATGTTTGCAGAAATGATGGGTGGGGAGATAAATCTCAAATCTAAAGAAGGAAAAGGAACAACATTTACTGTTACAATTCCTAAAGTTGTTAAAGAATTAAAGGAAGATACATCAGAACTTACAACAACTATTGATACAGAAAACCCCTACACAATATTAGTAATAGATGATGATGATAATGCTCAAGACATGATGAAAAAATATCTTCAAAAACAAAGCATTTCCATTCTTCAAGCTAAGTCAGGAGAAGAAGGGCTCAAGTTAGCGCTGGAGCATATGCCAGATGCTATTACCTTAGATGTGATGATGCCGGAAATGGATGGATGGGAGGTACTCTCAGCACTTCAAGCAAATGATAAAATTAAAAATATACCAGTTATTATGCTTACGATGGCAGATGAACCAGATTTAGGCTTCTCACTTGGTGCGACGGATTACCTTACAAAACCAGTTAACTGGAGTCAATTATCTACAATATTAAAAAAGCATCAAATACAGTCAAATTCAGAATCGATAATGATTGTAGAAGATGATGAAATAACAAGAGATATGTTAAGAAAAAGTTTAGAGTCTAATAACTTTAAAGTAAAGTCTGCAGTGAACGGAAAAGAAGCTTTAGAGAAGATAAAAATAGCAAAGCCAGGACTTATTATTTTAGATTTAATGATGCCTGAAATGGATGGGTTTGAATTTTCTGAAAAGTTGAGGGAAAATAAAGATTGGTTAGATATACCGGTAGTTGTTATCACGGCCAAAGATTTAACCAAAGAAGATCATAACCGATTAAAAGGTAATGTCGAAGCAATAATGCAAAAAGGATCATATAGTAAAAAAGAGCTCCTAGCGGAAGTCGGAGAGAGAATTAAAAAACTACAAACCCAAGGCTAAATATGACAAAAATTTTGATAGTTGAAGACAACGAGATGAATAGAGATATGCTTTCA
>Ga0209632_10001953_pt1 | contig 20201 bp, 6 predicted proteins | sample COG_10_FD_184754 | JGI IMG/M metagenome (GOLD analysis project Ga0209632, IMG submission 184754) | Pelagic Microbial community sample from North Sea - COGITO 998_met_10 (SPAdes) (version 2) | ecosystem: Environmental > Aquatic > Marine > Neritic zone/Coastal water | place: Helgoland, sampling... | reverse complement strand
GAGGCTTACCTGTGCTATCAGTTTACGGTTAGCTTCTTTGAAAACTATCCTGTAAACATAAGACAAGAGTATCAAAGAACTTGGAAGAACCAAAAGCAACACCTCAAGGGCATGAGCCAGAGGGAGAGATTTGAAGAGAACAAGAGGCAGATAGGCGCATTACTTAATGCGTGGATTACCTCTGATAGAAACGATAGATAATGGCTGATCAACCAGTAAGATTTACACCACTCGGAAACCTTGACAAAGACTCTGAGTACAAGCTTGTAGGCAAGGGTAATTATACCGATGCTCTTGATATAATCAAGCAAGATGATTCTAGTCAGGTGTCAGGAACGATACAACCAACCAAGAGAAATAAACACGCCTTCTCGCTAGGTAGTGTTCAGGCACAAAATAAAAAGTATCGTGTAACTGTAGATGGTGACGCTACAAAGAGTCACGCTATAAAGTTCCTGTCAACAAAGAGAGACAAAAGAATAACAACGGGTTCAGGTACTGGTGGGTCAGTAGCTTTTGACGGGACAATAGCATCTCTTCAAACAGCTTTTAACCAATCAAATCTTCCAGGGGCATTTCAAGTTACTGTCTCTGGCGATACAATGGAGTTTGAGTTAGTTGCCTACAATTACTACCAATGGTACTTAGATAGCGTTGGAGATGATGATGTCGAAGTTGTATGTATTCAAGAGGCTATCCCAACAGACCTTGCAGGTCCATTAAAGGATATTGGGTCTTATGATTTGCTTGGTGAACTTTTTATATTCAGTACAACTCAAGACAACGAACCTACCGAATTAGATGTTCAGATTGCTGGTGTAGGTCCATTATCTCCAAACCCATCATCACCTCCCCCGAATGTGTTTTCAGGACCATTAACTCAACTATTCTTTAACGGACTGCACGGGTTACAGGAGGGGCAATGGATAAGAATAATTGATTCTAGTGCCGCTTGGTTAAATGGAGTTTTTGTGGTTAATAATATTATATCCCCAACAGATGTAAATATAGTAACAGACACCGCTTGGGGTGCAACACACCCTGCGTCATCAGTTGGACCTGCGAAAGTATTCATACACCCAACAGGGATTGGAGAGATAGGCGTAGCTCAAAAAAACAACAATACTGAAGACTGGTCATACATTAGGTTAATTAGAAGCACCGAGCTAAACTTAATTAGCAGAAAACCAATAGATATACACGTTCATTCTGATTCGTCAGGAGATAACTTGTATTACACGGACGACTACAATCAACCGAGAAAGTTTAAGTATGCAGGAGCATACATTGAAGATGGCGCACTAACCTACATAAACTCAGAAAACGAGTATGAATATGGGGTAATTAGCAAGCAGTCTTCTTTAATTCTCACATCTCCTGCTGTAGAATTTGTCTTAATTAGTCAAATACAAAGTGGCGGAAAACTAATTGCTGGAAACAAATACTACGTAGCTAGACTTGTTTTTTCAGCAGGGGACAATTCTAATTGGTCCTCTATATCGAGAGCGATAAACGTTTACACTGAGACACTTAATTCAGCCCCAGATTTATTATCTGGAAACAACAGTATCGAAACTACAAAGGCCAATAAAATACGCATAGATGGCCTAGACCCTAGATTTACAAAAAGAATTGAAGTTGCTGTAATCGAGGAAATATCAGGAGTGCTTAATGCTTCAATCATTAAAAAAATCAACGTTGGGTCTAGTAGCGTAACCTTTGTTCATTCTGGAAACGAAGCCGATATAAAACCTATAGACATAGGGAGCGTCCTTCCTTTATCTGACTCTTTTATGCCTATAAAAGCTAAAAACATAAGGTCTATTGACTCTAGGAACGTCCTTTCAAACGTTGAGACGCTAAACAAGATAGACCTCACTGAATGGGTTAGGACCTTTAAGCACAGTATTAAGAGGAAATACATAAGCGAAGCAACTAAATACCAGTCAGGAGAATATCAAGATCCAGAAAACGTTTTTAATGAGATCGGTTTTATGCTAAACGAAACCTATAGAGTGGGGTGTAGGGCATATATAAAAGGTCTTGGAAGAACAGATGTTTTCTGGGTTGACGACATACGTGTAGATACAAATGCAGCAAACCCAGCAAATCCATTCGGGAACAACCGAAGAAACAATACAATACCCAACTACGATCTTTCAGACCAACTAACCGCTCCAGCTTACAACACGCTAGAGTTGGCTAGGTTTACTAGAACTGGGATTAATACTGGGTCTTCATTAGACCCTATATGGCAGGACCAAATGGGGGTCTTCTGGGGAACAGGGTGGGATAGATATGCAGATAAAGAGTTCTACAACGATGACAATGGGGACCCTTTAAACCAATCTTCAATATCAAGACTTATAGTTCCATACATCAACATAGAGGATATAGATTATTCTTTCAACATTGAGGCTCTAGGGCTACCTGCTTCTGAAGCGATAGAGGCGCTAGAGTTTTTTATTGGAGACATACCCAACTCAGTAAAAGCGTCAGGTGTTGGTGTTATGTCTGTTGAAACACCAACAAACCTCCAAAACGCACCCATATTAAATGTCGTTACAGAATCAGGATATGGAGGCCCTGTAGATAGTCTATTTGACATAGATACAAACTCAACCCTTCACTACCCAAAGTGGCCTGAAGGAGGAGACAGATACATAATGGAATGGCCGTACACAACAGGGTCAAGGATTGCGTCTCTAGGCCAAAGTGGAAACATTTCCACAACCGATATGGCATTAAACTACCCAGTTCAATCGTTTCCATACGGGGAGAAGTTTGTCGAGAGGAAGGACTTTATTTCCTTCTATTCAGGAGACACTGTTTTTAATGAAAGTGAGGGCTACGCAGGGGAAGAGTTAATAGTGTTTGGCACTTGTGATTTGCAAAACAACTTTAAGACTCAAAAAATACCGCAAGACAGCAAGTACACGACATTTAGAAACCCAAGATCAAGCTCTTATTGGGCTAAATTTTCTCCAAGACTAACCTCAGACACATATGCTTCTTACGGAATAAACTCACAAGAGTACGTCAACACATCGAAGCTGCCTCCAGTGTCAGGACTAGATTACGATTCCACAGAAGGAGGTCCAAACGTAGGTGTAAATTGGTTTGCTGACGTTAATGCGCCTACAGCAGAAGATTTGTTTTCAGCAACAATAGGAGGGGAAAGGTTTTCCAAAAGACTACCTATGTTTACTAGATGGGAAATAAAAAACAGACCAGGAGAGGTTCCTTGGATACCTAAATTAGCGCCAACTATTTTAGTCTACCAAAAAGGACCCGTAATCAAGTTAGACACCCCTATCGACCTTAACGATTCCAACATAAGCCCGTCTTTTGTAAATAACTTTGAAACATTACGATACGGAAACAGGGGTGTCGTTTACTGTCAAATATATACAGACGAAACAGACCTGTATCCTGAAATAACAGACACTAATTATATTTCTATAGGTTCTATTTTAATCACCCCTACAGGAACGTCTGGAACAGAACACGCACTAACTTGCGGAGACACGCACACGCAGACAAGTATAGTTAAGCACAGATCTTCAGGGGCTACAATAGAAGACCTTAAGCAATCAAGCTCAACTATAGACGTTACGATAATGGACCCAATACAGTTTGGTCTGGAGGGAGATGAGTTTGAATTAGCAAAAGAGTTATATGAAACTGGGTTTGGTTCTGCTATAATAGCAACGTGTCAAAACAGAGTCAACTCCAATATGTTTACTGTAGAGGAAGACATAGAGAGCGACCAGCTTTATTACCCAAAAGACGCAACAAAAGATTGGTTGAACGCATACGCTTACCAAACAATACCAGCCTACAATCCAGCCTATAACGGACTGAAAAACATATTCCTTTCAGCATATTACACATCAAACCTATTCGGAGGAATACGATTCGACTTCCCGACTAGGATAATGTATTCTTTACTTAAAGATGAGTCAGGTATTCACGATGAATACAGGGTATTCTTGCCGTTAAACATAAAAGACCTTGACCTTTCGTTTGGTGAAATAATTCACCATGAAGATATAAATGGGGAGTTATTTACATTACAGCCAAGAAAGTATCAACTTCAATATTTCAATACAAGAGGAACGCTCCAAGGCTCTAATGAGGGTGTTGAGATTCTAATCGGAGATGGTTCTGTTCTTTCAAGGGATGGTCAAACACTATCATCATACGGAACTCAGCACAAATGGAGCGTTGTAAAAGGTTCAAGCCCAGGCGGTAAGGATGTTATTTACTGGTTTAATCAAGAGAATGGATTGTTTATGAGGTTCGGTGCAGACGGAACTGTGGTTCTTTCTGAACGAAGTGGCATTCGTTCTTTTGCAGCAAACGATACAAGATGGACTGAAAATCAATATACCCCTGCGTTAAACTACGGAATCAGAAGTGTATGGGATGATAGGTTCAAAGAGGCTATTTGGACATTTATAGGGGTTAGAGAAAATAGAGGAGATTGGGGTGTGGGTAATAAGTATGGAGAGGGGGATATTGTTATTGGTAGTACATTTGATAATTATTCATTTGACGGTATTCCTGACGTATATGTCTCTATTCTGCTACCAAATGAACAACATCTCTCTTCACTTCAAACAGAGCCTGGAGTAGGACGTGATTGGGAATCGTATTGGAAAAAGGCTGATAAAGATGACCCTGAATACTACAGTGTGTTCACACTTGCATTTAATGAGTTATCAAACGGATTTAGCACGTTCTACTCTCATATTCCAAAGACATACCTAAAGTGGAAGAATAAGTTCCTAAGTTCTCACCCAACAGAAAGAAGTGAGATTTACGAGCATAGATATGGTTATGACAAGTGGTACGAGTACGAAGGTGTATGGAAAGAGTCAGAGCCGTATCTTGAGGGTGTAGTTAATCCATTCCCAGACCAGTCTAAGAAGTTTGTCGCTATTCAAGCACTTACCGACAATGTTCCTGACAGAATAGAATTGATAACTAAAGACCACGAATCATTCTTAGTCGCTACAGACTTTGACCCTGAAGATGATGCATGGAGAACTCCTATTAAGAACGATATCCTTACAAGTCAGACAGGTGACCCTAACGATGACACGGTTTCATTAATTGGCTCGTACATGAGGGTTAAGTTTAAGTTCTTCAACGGTGCTTACAACAAGATGAACAACCTAGTAGTTAAGGTAAGACAAAGACTTAGGAGAACTCAGTCATAGATTGTGTGTTGTTTTTTCGTATCTTTGAGTTTAGTCTATAACTAAACTTTCAAAGTATGGCGTGGATTGGCGCAGTAGTATCAGCAGGGATGGGTATTTATCAAGCGGTATCTGCATCAAAAGCAGCTAAAAATCTTCCTGACGCAAAATCATACGGGGCTACTCCTCAGATGAAAAGAGCTGAAGAAATGGCTCTTAGAAGAGCAGAGCAGGGCGTTTCTCCAGCAGAGAGAGCCTTGTTTGAGCAGGGGATGGCTCGTAGGACAGGTGCTGCTGAACGTGCCATGAGAAACATTGGAATGTCTGGTGTCGCTCAAGGCGTTTCAAACATCTTCAATATAGACGCTATGAATCAGTTCTCTGCACAAAGCGAGGCTGAACGTAGAAAGGGTGAGGCTATGTATGCTGGTATTGCAGGGCAGATGCAAGGCATACAAGACAGGGAGACTTCATCCTTCAATCAAATGCTACAACAGCAAAGAACGGCACTTGGCGGTGCTGCGGCATCTGGGATGAAGAACATTGCAGGTGCAGCTGGCATGGCGGCACAGGCTTACAACACCAATAAACTTGCAGAGGCTTACGCAAACTCAGGAGACACATATAACTACAATTTAGGTGGCGGAGGTCCTATGGGTAAAATGGAAGCACCAACTCCCGACTTACTTCCTACGGTAGACACAAGCGCACCGCCAGCTATCCCTGCTGGAGCAGGTTACCCTGGAATTACAGCACCTGATTCTTCTTCAGCTACTGCATCCCCTTTTGGGTCTAATGTTCAAGCAGAAAGGGCTTTTCAAGACTATGCTAATGCACAAGCTGGATACGATATAACAAAAGGATACGGATGGGGTCCAGCAAGTTCGGCAGCCTACAACAGTTACGGTGGGGGATACGCAGGGCTACCTACTCCTTTGACCACAATGTCATCATATCAATTACCGACTGATCCATTTTCAGGATTTTAATAATATAATAAAATAACATGGCAAAAGGAGGAGCTTTCGGCAACCCACTAACCACAGGTATAGCACTGAACTTCGAGGTCGATATGACCCCGTATCGTCAGATGATGCAAGACAATCTTAAGTTTGCTCAGACACAGGCTGCTGATAGAAAGAAGAAAGAGAAAGAGTTTCAAGATATACTAAAGAATATAACCTTAGATACGAGCAAGATTCACGAGCGTTACAAGCCGAACGCTATGGCTGAATATGCGTCTACTATTAATGACGCTATGGCTATGCACAAGGCTGGAGATATATCCAGTATGTACCAAAGAATGAACAAGTACAAGGCAGACATGAATAGCTATGTTGCCTCCACCCAAAACTTTAACGACTACAAAAAGTCAAAGGGGGACAAGACATTTAGGAACGAAGCGGCTATCGCTGCTATGGATAATGTTGAGGGCGTGTCTAACGAGCAGCTAATGAAAGACTATCAGAACGATGTAGGGTACTCTAACGGTCTTTTCAACTTTACAGTTATAGACAGACCTGACGTAATAGGACACGGAAATAAAGTTTTACAGGGCGTACCGCAGCAATATGTAAGAGATGACAAGGGAGAGATAGTCGCTACCGAAACTTTCGGAGACAAAGGGACTAAGCTTTACAAGACATCTATTAAAGATCCAGAAAACTTTATCAAGGGGGAAGCGGCTTTTCTTTTGGGGAGTGCTGGAGGAAGTAGGTTACTTATGGATGAGTATGGACTCACGCCAGATCAGTTTGATGAAGTTGATCCTGCCACTGGAAGGCAAAAGATAGACTTGGCGGCTGAAGACTACATTAGAAACACATTCTCTCCAAAACTATACGGTGAGAAAGAAAAAGACCCATATAAGCCATCAACGGCAGAATACAAAGGCTGGTCGTTCGGTGGAGGCGGAGCTAAGTCTCCTAATTGGGAGGTCAACAAGGTTTCAAACATCCCTGTCTCTCTGACAGACGAGGTAGGAGGATCTCTCTCTGGATGGAAGGTTGACTACATTAAACAGTCGGGAGTATCTGAGATAGAAAGAAATATAGAGTTAGGCAAAGGGTCTTATTTTGCTGAAGGTGGAAGTAAGATACAGAAGGTTTCTGACGCTGCTAGTGGATTAGGTAAGATAGTAAAAGGAACTCCTGCTGGTATATATGTAAGAGATGACAAGAAGGAAGGTCAGCTTTGGGTTGCGTATGAGACTAATTATATACCACCTACAGATAAACTTACGGAGGGCTTTGAAAGATATTACGATCCTAACAAGAAGGATAACAATGGTAATATAATCACAAAAGATGAGCAAAAGCAAGCTTTTATGGCTACTCGTGTGTCGGAAGATAAAGACCTTATTAGTAAAACAACAAAGAGAATCGTCTACGTTCCTATAAAGTCTGATAGCGAGAAGATAGAGTTCAGGACAACTATGGGTATGTCTTCAGATGACTTTAATAAATTAACCGATATGATAGGGTTTTCTTCTAAGTCAGGATCGTCATCGATAACGGCAAGACAGAAATCTGCACTTGATGCTTTTGCAAATCAAAAGCGCAGACAACCCACAGCAAGTGAAAGACAACAAATTCTTAAAAAATATCAATAATGCCGCAGGAAGAAAATGAGTTTGACTTTTCAGACATTGTAGATAATAGTGTTGAAGGTGATGTTTCTGAAACTGAGTTTGACTTTTCAGACATAGTTGAAGACACTCCTGACGTAAAAAAAAAAGAGTCAGCCGAACCGACTCAGGACGCTCCTTTACAAGGTCTTGGAGGTTCTTCGGAAGAGTCTACACAATCTCCTTCGGTTGGTCAGGGCGTACTTAGAGATGTAGGGCAAACTCAGCCTACGGGCGAAGAGTTTATTTCTCAAGCTTCAGACCCTACAAGACAGCCTTCACAAACAGAGCCGACAAGAGTGTCGGGTGCTGGCGGTACTTTTGTAACAAAGGAAGACGCTGCACCTATAATCGGATACGAGGAGAACCAAAAGGCTCTTTCCGATATAGATAAGCAGATATCCAACAATCAGCAGCAGGGTAGATTTATAGACCCTACAAGGCAGAAGAGATTAAAGGAGCTTCAGGCGGAGAGAGATATTCTTAAAAAGAGATCCGATCAGCTTATATCAGAGACAAATAAAGATGTAAGCGGAATAATATCTAAAGGTATAGGCGATGATTGGGAGGACTTCACCAACGAGCTTGGAGATATAGATGTAAGTAAGATAGGTGACTTCGCAAGGCAGGAGGCGTTAAACTACGGTCTGCCTGAAGACGGGTATTTCTTCGAGAGGGTAAAGAACGCTGCCAAGTCAAAGGTTGAGATGGAGAAGATATCTCCAACTACAGAATCATTCTTTATGGGAGGAGAGAGGCGTTCTCCAGAAGGAATTAGAAGAAGAAAAGAGGTTCAACTACCAGGCTATGATAGCCCATCAACGGTTCTTATGTCCTCTTACGGACCTAACACGATTGACGGTAAGTACGCAGCATTCCCAACTTTATTTCCTAAAGACCCTAAAAGACAAACATCAGATCCAAACGATTGGATTGTAGCTGAAAACGATGACGAAGCATATAGAATAGCAAAGGAAAGGGGCGAGGTTCTTTATTTTGACACTCAGAAAGAAGCTGACTCTATGGCTGAAGGTTCTTGGAAGAAAAGAAAGGGAACCTACGAGGAGATGTACGGTGTAAAGCCAGGCGATGACGCTGAAAATATGCTGTCGAGAGAGGATACGAGAAAAGCTCTCGGACTATCTAAGCTTGACGCTGAGTTTTCTAGTCAGATGGCTCAACTGAATAGCGATATATCTCGATCAAGCACCGAAGACATAGAGAGGATATCTGAAGAAAGGTACGGTCAGCCTATAGAGGACTATGTGTCTCAGCTAGGTCAAGGCTACGAGTCGGAGTCTAAGGCTATAGAGAGTAGATACTCCTCGCTTATTCAGGACGGAAACTTTGTAGGTAGTCAGGATCAGTACGATGCCTACCAAAAAGAGTTGCAGTCTGTTAGAGAAGTGTACGAGGGTCAGGTTAATGACGTTGTATCTCAGAACATGAGAGATGTAGCCGCTGTAAACAACAAGGCTAACAGAAGGTTTAATAGACAGCGTGACGAGATACTTCAAGCCTACAAGACAGAGTACACGGACAAGGCTAAAGGAATAAATCCCATCCTTCAGGAAAGATACCAAAAGGCGTACAACAAGGCTCTCGACAAGGCTATGGAGGTCGAGAATATTAAGAAAGAGAGCAGGGCTATGCTTAGAGGCAAGCTCGCCACTGGAAGCTTTATGGGAGGTATAGGATCCTCTGGAATTATATCTGGAGCGTCTGGTCAGATGTCTTCTATATTTAGGTCTATGGGCATGAAGGAAGGTGCTGAGTTTTTTGAACAGGCTGCTGTAAACTTCGACATAGGAGATACCGAGATAAAGGGCTGGAAAGATATATTAGACCCAAAGAAACTTATTAAATCTACAAGCTTTACCCTGGGTGGTATGGCTCCTATGTTAGCTGCAAGTACGGGTGTTGGTATGGTCACGGGTGGTGTTGGCGGTGGAGCTATGCTCACAACGCTCGCTGCTGGAACTGCTGGATTTGGAGTTGAAACCATGTCTATAACGCAAGACGCATACGACCAAAAATTTAAGGAGACAGGTAGCGTAGCGAAGGCTGAAGAGGCTGCCAACAAATCTTTCAACGGTCAGGTTATGCTTATGCCTATGTACGCCCTTGGGATGGCTCCTTTCTTTGGGAATATAGGTGGTAAGCTCGCTAAGATTGGGATGAATAATGCCCCTGCAAGGTTTATAGCTGGAGGGGTTATGGAGACAGTTTCAGAGCTTGGTCAAGAATACCCACAGCAGCTTTTCGAGCAAGCTATAGCTGACGATAAGGAGCTTTCGGCAGCGTTCGACTATGCGAGCGTAGAGGGATTTAAAAGTACCGTGTTAAATGTAGCCCCTACAACATTTTTATTGGGTGGCGGTGGAGCCGCTACACAGAAGGGAGAGACATCTAAGGAGGATATGGCTAAGGCTCTCGCTATGAAGGTGAACATAGGCGAGCTTACGGAGACAGCTATGGAGCAGAATATGCTCGCAATGACCGTCAACGCTGGAGAGAAATTTTCAAAGGCGTTTGTAGCCACTCAATTGATGGAGGGCAATATAACCGAAGAGCAAGCTGAAAGGGCTACATCGGCTATCGAGAGTAGTGTCGCTACCATTGAGAAAGGAAAGGAGTACAATTTAGACAACAAGAATAATTACATTCTCGCTACCCTCGACTTAAAGCTAAAGGCTGCAAAAGCAAAGGCTGAGTCAGAGTCCGACCCTATGATGAAGGGAATTGCCGAGAATAAAGTTAAGAAGATAGAGAAGCAAGCGCAGCAACTTATGGAGACAGGTAATGTTGACGTTGCCCTTGTCACCTACCCAGACGGAAGCTTTGATATCCTTACTCACGATGAGGCAAGGCTTGCCATGTCTAAGGATGAATTTATGGAGTCATTTTCAAGCGGAGACTTAAAGGTCGAGGCTATGGGTGAGAGTCAGGCAAAGCTTATGTCTGAACTTCAAGAGAAAGCCAAGGCTATGGAGCCTGAAGCTGCTCCTGTCGAAGAAAAACCAACACCAAGAGTGTTTGAAACCCCTACAGATGAAAGGTACGCTGTAGTAAACGAAGGCAAGGGAGAGGGAGACAGGGTTCTTACACGCCAGGAATACGATGAGTATGTTGCTCCTGTTGATGAAAGACAAAAAATTGAAGAAAAAGAAAGAGGGTTCTTCGGTAAAATACTTGACAAGGTATTTAAAGATAAAAAGATTGATGAGGATGTTCAGATAACTGAGGAACAAAAAGAGCAGGGCATTCAATCTCTTTACAATGAAAAAGTTGAATACTATGAGAGGCTTATAAAGGAGTATCAGGAAGAAGGCAAGGTTGATTTAGAAAACATATACAAGAAAAATCTTGAGGAACTTAAGTCCGAGTCTCCAAGGCAGTATTTGGAGAGAGATTTAGAAGTTTTAAAGGGTATGCCTAATTACTACTCGGAAAAGGCAAGTAAGGATGCTGTAAATTACAACAAACAAGTAGTTCAGGAGTCAGTTGATAAAATCTACCAAACAGAGAAACTGTTAGGCATAACAGCAACAGAGCAAGAGGTAAAAGCAAGGCAGGAGATTATAGACTCCACGCCAACCCAAGCCGAGTTAGAAGCGCAACAAGAAACCAAACCAAAGAAAGATGCCATTCAAGAGCCAAGCACAGAAGAGGGAGCAACAGATACAGTACTTCAAGAGGAAGAAGAAGTAGAAAGTACCACAGAGGAGGATCTTGACGCTATAGATAGAGAGTTGAGCGACCAAGGGGTTGTAGAGGGCGCACTTACAGGTCGTTCAAGAAAGAGAAAGGTCGTTAAGGCTGTCAGGAACGGCATCAAGGCTATATCTAAGGCACTTCCTAACGTGACAATAAAGCTTTACGAGACTCAGGCAGAGTTTGAGGAGGCTACAGGTAAAAAGGGGAATGGATACTACAACTTTAAAGAGAAAAGCATAAGTATAAACCTTGATACGGCTAACGCAAGGACGGTAGCTCACGAGATATTTCACGCATTCTTATTCGATAAGATATCTACAAACGAAGAGGCTGCAAGCATATCTGCAAAGTTATTCTTAGAGCTTAACAAGGTAGAGGGAGATAACGCTAAACTTGTGAAAGAGCTTAGTGAGTTCGCCAGTATGTATGAGGAAGATGGTGTCGGTGTTATGACCGAGGAAATGTTAGCCGAGTACCTTGGGAAGGTAGCCGAGAACTACGACTCTCTATCTGCAAAGGGAAAGAGAGCTGTAAGAGAGTTCGTAAATAATATGCTCGAACTTATAGGTAAGGCAAACCCAGAGACAAAGGAGTTCCTACCGTCAAGAGCATCTGGCAACGAGGTTGTGGATATGTTAGTTGGTATAGGCGAGAGAGTTGCGGCAGGAGAAGTGATTGAAACTGAACAGATTGAAGGTCTTTTTACTCCTGAAATTACTGTTGAAGTTTCCGAGGCTACAAAAGCTACAGATAGAGAGCAATTAAACCCTGAAGAGGTTAAGAGTAAAAACGTAAAAGGTAAAAAGGTTGGTAAGGGATTATCTGTAAAGCAAGTAAAGGGTGAGAAAGTAAAAGAAGGAATTGATAATATATCGGTAAAAAAAGCAAGAGAAGCCAGCCCAAATCTTTACATAAAGAATGCTAATATCTTAAAAGACTACGATGTAGTTAAAGGTGTAAAGAAATTTAGAGAGATCAAAAGCTTGAAGCAAGCCGATGAGGTTTACGATATTTTTGTAAATGAAGCTGCCGAAAACCTTATATATCTTCACGATAAATTCAACCAAGACTTGCTTGATTACGCTACACTATGGTACGATGGTGCGAATCAAATAGCCCAAGAATTTGCTTCTAAATTTGATATATCTCTGGAGCAAGCTGCTGGAATTATTGCCGCACAGTCTCCTCAAAAAGATTGGTATCAGAATGTCCGTCTTGCAGAGATGGTTTTAGAGCAATTCAAATCTAATCCTGTTTTTACTCAAGAAGCTCTTGATTTTCAAAAAGAAATAAACGAAAGAGGTTATAAAGACAAGTCTGGAGATAAGTTAAGAAAAGCAAGAGAAAGGGGTGATAAGCTAATTGCTGCTTTAGAATCTTTTGTAGGTCAAAATCTAAACGACATTCCTGATGCTTTCAAACCCTATGTTGTTAGAACTACACAGGAGATTTCTGGTAGTAAAGATTATGACGTAATAAGCCCTGACGGAAGAAGGGTTGGTCTTGCTAAAAAGAATGACGGGTCAAACGCAAAAGTTGCTTGGGGTAGTTATACTGAAATAGGTAAATCTGTAGCTATATATCTAAACGGATCTGAAAAGAACATATCAGATCAGTTAGGTGTTTATCACAAAATACGTAACTTCTTTAACAATATATCAGACCCTATGTCTGAGGATAATGACGTTACGATGGACACTCACGCAGTAGCTGCTGCGTTATTAAAGCCTCTTAGTGGAAAATCAAAACAAGTAGCTCAAAATTTTGGCACTGGAACATCTAATTCAGGTCCGCTTGGTCTTAAAGGTGTTTATTATGCATTTGCAGATGCTTATGTAAAAGCAGCTAAAGAAAAAGGTATATTGCCAAGAGAAATGCAGAGTATTACTTGGGAAGCTGCAAGAGGATTATTTACAGACTCTTACAAGAACAACAAGGCTAATGTTAAAGAAGTAAACGATATATTTAAGGATTACACTAACGGTAAAATAACTAAAGATGAGGCAAGAGAAAAAGTACTCGAAGCAGCAGGAGGAGTCAACGACCCAACTTGGGCAGGACCTATTCTATCAGAGCTTGGAAAAGATTCTAAAAAGAAAGCCGACACTGGAAGACTACCTGGAGATGAGCGAGGTGGTAAGCGGTCAGAAGCTAAACCCAGAGACAGAAGAAGAGATACGGGAGATGTATCGGGCGTAACTGGCAGAGATCAGAAAACAGCGGCAGAAGTTTATTCAAAAATAGGGATGAACGAAGATCAAGTAGGGAAATGGAAAGAAAATAATAGGAAAAACTTTAAAATGCCTCATCCAAAAGAGGCTATAGATGCAGTAAAAAAGTACGCAGAAGGAAAAATATCCCTCAAAAAATATAATGAGGTCATAAAAAAAGTAATGCCTATCGTGCCTTACGATTCAGTTCCAATTCCAGCTTCATTAAAAGACATAGCTCTTTCTTTAAGATCTAATAAACTAAAAAGTGGTATAATTGGTCTAAATGCGTCTATTAAAGAAGGGGAGATGGTTTCTTCTCGTCTTGATATCCCTGCCTATATGGATTTCGGTATATATGTAGATACTATACACGGACCAAAAGGGAAAGGGGTCCTTGGATACGGTCAATCCGTTGCTTTAAAAAACGTAACATTTGGCAGTAGTGCTATTAAGGCTTTAAAAGTAGCGTTAGGTGAACAATCAAAATCACCCTTCGCTGTAATGGAAGGTGCTTATAAAAATGAAAGCACTGAAAGCGCAGTAAAAAGGGCAGAAGAGGCTCTAAAAAGTAATGAGTGGGTTCAGGTTGGATTCAACCCTTACAGACACGCATACTTCTACGACAAGGCAAATAGCAATCCTGTGGTGAGTGCTAAAGAAGTGATTCAGGTTGGTCCTTTGGTGATGGCTAAAGGGGTAGTTTACGGTGAAGCCTTAGAATCTACAGATAAAAAAACAGGTGAAATAGTAAGATTCCAAAAGGATGAAAGTAATCCTCTTGGAAATTATGAGATGCAAAAAAATACCCTAAAGGGTAAGATCAAAGCCACAATCACCTTTAAAAATAGAAGTGGCAAGACGTTCGATGTCAGCAGAGAGTTCAATGGTATGGATCACTTGAACAACTACATTGACTTCAAGGAGCGCAAGGGCTTAAAGGAGATTGGTACTGTAACTGATAGGAAGAAAGCAGAGCCTAGCTTGCAGAAAACATCACCTACTCAGCCGTTCGCAGGTAGAGAGCAGAAGAATGCACCACTCTTTAGCGGTAAGAATAGAAAGATAGTAGACCTGGCTAATAAATATATAGCCAAGAAAGGTCTTGCAGCACCTGAAGATACAGAGATAAGAAGGCTCAACACAGAGTACTCTAAAGCTATGGCTGATGTGTACGAGGCTGCTAAAAATACACCTCTCGATGAAGATGTTCAAAAGGCTTACAAGGCACTCGCAAAGGAGTCAAAGGAGCAGTTTGAGGCATTGAAGAAAGACGGATACGTGGTAGAGCTTTGGGATGGTGCTAACCAGCCTTACGATAACTCTACAGAGATGCTTGAAGACCTAAAGGACAACAAGCACCTGTACGTATTCTCTACAGAGGAGGGATTTGGAGAGAAAGGAATAACAGCGAAGAATAGGAGAGAGAACCCTATGCTCGCAGACTCTGGATACAAGGACGCAAACGGCAAGAAACTTCTACTGAACGACCTTTTTAGATTCGTGCATGACGCATTCGGACACGGCAAACTTGGAAATAGCTTCGGTCCTGTAGGAGAGGAGAATGCGTGGTACGTACACAGTCAAATGTTCAGCCCAGAGGCAAGGAGAGCGATGACCTCTGAGACAAGGGGGCAGAACTCTTGGGTTAACTTCGGTCCTCAACTTAGAGACAAGGACGGATCGCTACCTAAGAAGGGAGACAAGAGCTACGTCCCTATGTCTCAAAGAGAGTTTGCCCCTCAAAAGAACTTCCTATTTCCAGAGGAGTATGTATTCGATAGACCTAACACTCAAGGCAGGTTCGAGGGAAGAGAGCAGAAGGTTAAGGTAGATAAATCTACCATCAAGAAGAACGTAGTAGCTGCCGTTGACTTCATAAAGAAGGCGGCACTGAAGGTAGAGGACGGTGTGACTCTAAATATAGACGGGACGAGGTACGATGGCGGTGGTCTTGTCGTTCCTATCTCGTCCATGAACGTAGAGCAAGGCACTTTAAAGCCGTCCTCTGTCGCTGACTTTGTTGAGAGAAACAAGGGCAAGCTATCTAACGACACCTTCAAGCTCGGTCTTTACAAGTTCCCTAAAGAGAGTACGGTATCTATAGACCTTAGTGTCATCGTTCCTAACGAGAACAGAAAACTCGCTCTAAGTATAGGTAAAAAGCTAAATCAGGAGTCACTGTTCGACCTCGACAGCGGAGAGAACATCAAGACAGGCGGAACAGGTCAGAACACTGTAGAGCTTACAGACGAGCAGGCTGCCGAGTTGGCAACGAGCCTGTCTAAAAATAAGGAGCCAGAGTTTCTTGGAAGAGAGAGCAAGACTAAAGAGAAAAAACGTAGTTTTTTAGACAAAAACATAGAGAAGTTAAAGTTCGCATCAAACCTGTCTGAGTCTGTATTTGAAGATCCAGAGGCTTTCTACGAGCCGCAGGTGCTTGCAGAGATAAAGGAGAACGCAAAATATATGTCCGACTCCGAGCTTATAGAGGCTATGTCTTTAGACGGTCTTAACTCGATAATGAACATAAGCGGCTCTACCAATACAAATATGGCTGTACTTGCCGCTGCCGAACTTATCAATAGAAAGTTAGCGGAAGATAAAGATATAGGATCTGTAGTCTTACAGCTAAACAAGATGGGAACGGCTGTAGGTCAGTTGATGAGACAGTTCGGTGAGCTGAAGAAATCTACACCTGCTGGATATATGCTCGCTATAGAAAGATTGGCTGAGAAGAATAATATAAAACTCAACGATATCGACAAGAAGAAGATATCTAAACTTCTACAGGCTAAGACAGACCTTATAAAAGACCTTAAAGAGACTACAGATAAGAGGCTCGACCCTAATCTATCCTTAGACGAGCAAAAGAAGCTCGACAAGGAGGTTAAAAAAATCAGCAACGAGCTTTACAAGGTGGACTCTGAGCTGAACAGATTCGTTCAGACAAAGATACCTTTAAAGTTGACCGATGCGCTGATTCAGATAATGCAGGGTAACCTACTTACATTAGGCTCTCTTGTGGTTAATATAGTGGGAAATATAACTCAACTTGGTCTTTCTCTTCCAATTAAATTAACTGCTTCATCATTTGATTTTTTAAGAAAGTTCATTATAGGCGGAGAGAGAACTACTAGCTTTAGCATCCCTGCCTATTGGTACGGTGCTAAGTCCTTCGCAAAGGCTCTACCAGACGCTGCGAGGATTCTTTTCTGGAAAGGTCCGAGAGATGACTACAACGAGATGTTGAAGGGAGAGATAGATAACGGTCTTCTCGGTATTAGGGCTTGGATGGCATTGATGTCTAAAGGGGGGATGCCAGAAGTGGCAAATATGTCAAAATTTGACAGGCTATTATCAAAAATAAGTAAAGATCTTGGAGAGAAGAAGTATTTTGCCAAGGCTGATGTGTTCCTAAGTATTTTAGCTCAAGGGACTTTCGGTATCCCTGCCGATGTTATGTTCAGAGCGTTACAGGCTGGCGATGTAATATTCAAAAGACCTTACAGGGATATGTCTCTACATGAGATAGGTAAGAGAAAAGGGCTTTCAGGTGAGAGGCTTGAAAGATTACTTAAATATCCGAGCAAGAAAGAACTCGATATGGCTGAAGAGATAGCTAAGGAGGGGACATTTCAGGAAGACTCAACACTCTCCTCTCTTTCAAAAGAAGGGGTAGATTTCTTATCTAAATGGGCTTCAAAAGCACCTTATGTGGGTAATGTTTTGAAGCTTTTAGTAAGGTCTAAATTTCCTTACGTTAAGACACCTGCAAATATCGCAAGCTTCACCTTTAAAATGTGCGTTCCAGAGGTTGCATTTGCCGCTGCTGCTGTGTATCTATCTAAAGGAAACAATAGGAAGGCAGCTCTTAACTTTGGTATAGGTGTAACTGGAGCGATGACTTCTATGGTTGCCGCTGGGCTTGTTGCGAATGGTCTTGCTCAATCAATGGGCGATGATGATGAGCCAGAGGTTAGAGGCATGAAATTCGCAGAATTTCCTCCAGGTACAATGAATAGGAGCGCACTAAGTAGGGTTCTTGATTACATTAAAGAAGGATACGGTAAGGGTGGGGATTCTGAAATGGGAGATAGGTTTAATCAATTTCTTACAGGCGATATACCTAAAAGCGTAACAGATGTAAGACCTGGAGAGGATGAATTTGTTAGTTATCTTAAACTTGGAATGCCTGGGTTTGTATTGGGTGTGTATGCTATGGAAGAAAGGGATACTGTTAAGGATAGGGCTATAAATGCCAAAAAGGATGATATAACGAAAATGCTTTTTACAGAAGCCATAAGGCTGCCCCAATCAATAAGATTCGTTACGCAGCAATCTTTTCTTCAGGGGACTGCCGACCTTATGAAGACAATGACCTTTAAAGAAGGCGCAATTAGAGATTGGTCGGTAAACACAGTAAGAACCGTTAGTTCGATACCTTTACCTAATCAACTTGCGTCTTATGCGAGAACACAGAGAGATTATCTTCCAGATTATAGATCAGATGACGCTTGGACTCAGATAAAAAATGTCCTTGACGATAAGATATTTTTCCTTAGAAAAGAAACTCCTATGAATCAAATACGTGTAGATATTTGGGGGAGAAGTATAGACCAAACACCAGAGGGGGCTAATCGATATATGTATCACCTCGGTCTTGACCCTTTAAGGACTACAAAGCCAAGCGAGGACTTGGTTAACTCTGAAATTTTAAATCTGGCTGTTAAAACAAAATCATCTAAGGCTTACCCTAAGTTTATAAACGATGTTGTTAAAAGTTACTACAAACCAACAGGGAAATCTGAGGATTTTATATTAAATAAAGACCAAGTAAATAAGCTTCAGAGAATTAGTGGAAGTATAAACTACGACAAGGTTAAAAACTTAATATTGGATGGGAATGACAATGTAAAACTTGAGTGGGAATTTATGGACGATGAGACTAAATTGAACAAACTTTCAAAAATATACTCAGAAACCAAGAAGGATGAGGAATTTGAGGACGAGAAAAAAAGAATACTTACCGATATAGTCGTAGGCTTAGGTCGCTAAGTAACAACGCTCCTGACACACACAATGTTATATCCTCAAAATTCCGTACCTTTGAGATATGCCGAAAGACACTAGCAAACACAGTAGGGCGAAGGCTACAATGAAGCGTTTGGGAATCAGTGGCTTTAATAAGCCTAAGAGAACCCCGTCTAACGCTAAAAAGAGCCACGTAGTAATGGCTAAAGAGGGCGATAAGACCAAGCTAATCCGTTTTGGAGAGCAGGGCGCATCAACTGCTGGCAAGCCTAAGAAGGGTGAGTCAGAGAAGATGAAAGCGAAGAGGAAGAGTTTTAAAGCTCGTCACGGAAAGAACATAAAAAAAGGTAAAATGTCTGCCGCATGGTGGGCGGATAAGTATAAATGGTGAGATATGGCTTACGGTAAAAAAATGTCTGGAAAAGCATCTTCAATGAAGAGCAAGTGCGCTAAGTGCAAAAAAATGGGCAAGAAATCTTGCAAGTGTAAAAAAAAGTAAGCAATGGCTATATCACAATTACAATTCGGTGTATGTGTGGACTGTTCGAGTAATAAATACTCGGTAACTGATACATCGTCAGGGTCACCATACTCAGTAACTGCCGAAACATTTACGATAACCTATCCAGGTGATGATAGTGTTACTTTTAATTTAAAGTCAAAACAGTTTTCATTGTCTGATAACTCTCTTGTTTTAAGTCCATTAGCATCAACTTCCGTAAGTATGAGTTTTGATGTTCAGGACTCAACTAGATACTTGGCTTTTATTGTATACACTGATTCAAATGGTGATCTGGTAAATGGGTCTATAGGGTTCACTTCTGATGGGTCTGCAACCTCCCAGGAAATAGGTGATTCATTTGTAAGTGGGGCGGCAGCAACATCTTCTTTAACTGGAGTCACTGCTACTTATGATGATACCACGGGTCTTGTCACATTTTCTGGGTCTAGCTTTGGTATTTGCGTTGTCAATATTTCAGGAACAACAAATCAAAACATACAGAGTGTTACACCTGGTCTTATACAAGACGGTAAGTACGCTTTTTCTTGGAGCCTGACAGATTTAGAGCCTATTACAGGTAGCGTCACATACAACGCATCTTCAGAATCCTACTTCCTTTGCAATGTAGAGTGCTGTGTAAGGGGTAAGATGTCGGCTATCGATATAGACTGTGACTGTACGGGAGACAAGGCAACAGACGCTGCTATAGAGTCCATGCTAATGTTGCAAGGTATAAAGGCTGCTGCCGCTTGCGGAAAAGACGCAAAGGCAGATAAACTGCTTGTAGGATTACAGGCTATATGTAATAATGATTGTAAAAGCTGTTAAAAAATGAGTTGTAATTCTTGTTCAAATATAACACTGCCTGGGGTTGTAGGACCTGCTGGTGCGCCTGGTGCTGCTGGTGC
>Ga0209632_10001952_pt1 | contig 20209 bp, 26 predicted proteins | sample COG_10_FD_184754 | JGI IMG/M metagenome (GOLD analysis project Ga0209632, IMG submission 184754) | Pelagic Microbial community sample from North Sea - COGITO 998_met_10 (SPAdes) (version 2) | ecosystem: Environmental > Aquatic > Marine > Neritic zone/Coastal water | place: Helgoland, sampling... | reverse complement strand
TTAGATACAAAACATCCGTCAATTATAGAGAATATTATGGGTATTAAACGCAGAAAAGGGAGCATTCAAAAGGGAAAAAAACCTTTATTAATCAGTAATTTAAAATCTATTATTAATGTAATTGATCAACAAAAGAAAGACGAAATTATAAGGTTAAGAGATAGGTCAATCATTCTAATTGGGTTTTCAGGAGGCTTTAGAAGAAATGAAATAGTTTCATTAGATTACGATGATTTAGATTTCGTCCAAGAAGGTCTTAAAATTAGTCTAAAAAGGTCTAAAACTGATCAATTTGGTGAAGGATCGGTAAAAGGACTTCCCTACTTTGATAATCCTCAATATTGTCCTGTGATATCACTACAAAAATGGTTAAAAATTTCAAATATTAATAAAGACTCATTGTTTAGAAGGTTTACAAAAGGTTCAAATTTATCAGAAAATAGACTAACGGATCAAACAGTAGCATTACTTATTAAAAAGTATTTACAATTGGCGGGTATTGATAGCAAAAATTATTCTGGACATAGTTTGAGATCAGGTTTTGCAACGTCTGCGGCTGAATCTGGAGCTGAAGAACGGAGCATAATGGCCATGACAGGACATAAATCGACAGAAATGGTAAGAAGATACATTAAAGAAGCAAATTTATTTAAAAACAATGCTTTGAATAAGATAAAAATATAATGAAAGAAATTACTATAGTATTAATTTCATATAAAAGTGAAAATAAGATTTATAATTTCATTAAACAAATTCCGAAAAATATTAAAATTATTATTATAGAAAATTCTAATAATAAACATTTTAAAGAAGTAATAGAAAATAAATATGAAAATATCTCTGTATATATCAAAGATAATGAAGGTGTTAGCGCATCATTAAATTTTGCAGTTAATTATGTAAAAACAAAATATTTTTTACAAATTAGTCCTGATATAAATTTTAGGTTTGAAGATTTAAAATTTTTTATAGATTTAGCTAAAAATCTAAATAATAAGTTTGCTGCAATCGGACCTAGATTTAAAGATGTTAAAGAAAGTAGTCATAAGCAAATAAATGAAGATCTTGAATATGGAGCAATAGACTCAATTCATGGTTCGTTCATGTTTATAAATAAAAACATATTTAATGAGATTGGTGGTTTTGACAATAATTTCTTTCTTTATTTTGAAGAAACTGAATTTTGTTACAGAGCAAAAAAAAAAGGTTTTTTATCATACCAAATGAACAAATCCGAAGTAACAACAAATGGAAGATCTATAGAAACAAATGATGCAAAAGAAGAAAATAAAATTTCAAATATACTTATTTGGCATTTTATATGGTCAAAATATTATTTTAATAAGTTAAAATATGGAAGAAATATTTCAATTTTAATTTTTACACCATTATTTATTAGAATAATTTTAAGATTATCTTTTTATTCAATTTTTAATGATAAAAAAAAAAAAGAAAAATATAGATTTAGATTAAGTGGATTAATAAATTCAGTTTTAGAAAAAAAATCAAGCTTAAGACCATAAAATCTATGTCCCCCAAGTTTTGATCTGAGATTCATTTTTTTCCTGGCTATTTAAAGATAAATATTTTCTAGTATGTTTATCCGAAATTATAGATTTTTGTTGTTCTAAATAATTATAAGTTTCACTTAACTTCCATTTACTTTCCTCATACTTATTTCCATCAGAGTTAATAATGTAGATTTTGTAACCCAAAAATTTAAAATAATTAGTTAGACTTAACTTCCCACTTTCAAGTTCCCAAGCTTTCTCTTTAGTAAATACATTTTTATCTCCCATAAAAGATAAGTAGTCTTTTGCTTCAATTAAAAGCCCAGTGGTCCTGACATGAGGATTTGGGAAAGAATTAAATTTTTTTTTAAGTCGAAATTTTTTGAAAAAATAACTAATCATTTTATAAAATTTTTTATATTTAATCGAACTTAGTAAACTCTCAAATGAAGCTGTAGTGCCTACTATCGAATTATTATGAAAGTGATTAAATACCTTTTTTAACCAAAGATCACATATTGGATAAGAATGACTATTTAAAAAAAAGATAGTTTTTGTGGGAAAATGTTCTGCAACTCTCTTATAACTTCCAAAATCAAAATCATTTAAATATGAATTATCATCAAAGTTGATGTAGTTGATATCCTTAAGTAATAATTGATATTTTTTAATGATTTCTTTATTTAATAACTTAAAACATATTAATAGATCGTGCTGTAACCCACTGCTAAATTTTTTGTAATGAGTAATAAAATTTTCAAGAGTTTTTTGATTATCAAATTTTGTAATCAGATAACAAACTAATATATTATTATTATTTGAATTTAATTCACCCATTAACTAAAATATTTTTTAAATGATTTAGATTTTCTTTTAGTTAGTATTCTAGAATAAACTCTTAAAATTTTGCGTATAAATTTAAATTTATATAAAGATGGATATTTTCTTTCAAAATATGAAAAATGTGAATTAAAAGTTACATCTTGAATACTTTCATCAATACCACTGTTCATTATAAATTTGTTTTCATTACATAAATCTTTATTAACCTTAAAAGCAACTATACTTTCAAAAAATTCTATTGAGTGAACAATCTTATTTATAGAATTTTTAAAACTTCCAATTTTCGGGAATGTAAAATTAATATCGTCGATAGATTTTTTTGAAAAGTTTATAAACGAATATTTGCTTGGGTTGCCATATCTTTTTAAGTAACTTGTATGTACATCTTCTACAATATGGACTCCACCATTATTAATAAAATTTAAACTTTCCAATAAAGTTGTAAGTTGTTGTTCATTAGTATGTCCACCATCATCTAAAATTATATCAACATTTCCAACTTTATTATAAAAATCTCTCCAAAAAGATGGGTCAGATTGAGACCCTATAAAAATTTCACAATTTTTATTTTCAAATTTTTTACAAATAGGATTTAAATCAATTCCAATTATTCTAGAGTCTTTCCCAAAGTACTTTTTCCAAATTTCTAAACTTCCCCCATTTAAAATACCTACTTCTACAAAGGTAATTTTTTTGTTTTTATATTTTGAGAGCAAGTCTTCATAAACAGGAAAATATTTATCCCATTTTAATGATTTTTTTTCAGATTTGTAAAAAAGATCTAATAATTCAGATTTTTTGTTCATTTGATTTATTTTAAAATATGTGGAAATGGTACATGAGTTAAAAATTTAATATTTCTATTTAAATATTTTTTTTCTTTTTTTAAAATTTCTTTTCTAAAGTTCCATGCACCTAAAAATGCATAATTAAAATTTTCAAGAATATTTTTTTTATACTCAATAATCTTTATTTCTTTTCCTGGCATATATCGATTGATTTTTTCAGGTGTTACATCAACAAAAAAACTAATTAAATCACTATTAATATTGCAATAGTTGATTATTGTAACTGCTTTTGCGGTAGCACCATACCCTATTACAGTTTTTTTATCTTTCTTTAATTTTTCTAAAATCTTTAAAAGTTCCTTTTTTGATTTAATTACATTCTTTGAAAATTTGTTGTAAGTAGAAAACTTACTTAAACCAAATAGATATTCTTTATTAATTTGTTTATTAACTCTTTTTGAAATCTTAATTTTATTATTCTCTTTCATTTTAATATAATATCTTAAAGATCCACCATGAGTATCCAAATTCTCGATATCAAATATTTCTAAATTAAACTTTTTAAGTAAATAGCTAACTGAAATAGCAGAAAATAAATAAATATGCTCATTGTAGAACTGGTCATAGCTGTTTTTTTTTATACATTCCATTAAAGACGGGTCCTCTATAATTAAAACACCTTTTTTAGAAAGAAGGTAAGTAATGGATTTAAACACTTCATTTAAATTACTTATATGAGTTAGAGTATTTGCTGCGTATATTAAATCTACTTCTCCATGTTTTTCTTTCAAAATTTTAGCTAATTGAAAGTCCCAATACTTGTCATAAGTATCAAATCCTTTTTTTTTCGTAATAATTGCTAAATTTTTACAAGGCTCAATACCAATTACATTTTTTTTCTTAAAATTTTGAATCAATACTCCGTCATTGCTTCCTATTTCCAATAATAAGTTTGGATTAAATTTTTTTTTTATTTTTAATGCAAGTTTTTTAAATGATTTTCTCATAGTATGAGACATTGAAGAACGATAAGGATATTTGTTATTAAACATCTGGTTAGATGGAACCCTTTTAGAAATAGAAACTAGTTTTGTTTTAGTATTAAAGTATAACTTTAGATTATATTTAACTTGGTTAATATTAAATTTTGTCAAAAAATTATTTGCTAGTGGCTGATTACCCAAATTCAAAAAAAATTTATTCATTTTTTTTTAATGTAAAAATCTTTTAGACTTAAACCTAATTTATTATCTTTATAAGATAGAATAGGTTTTTTAATTGGCCATTTAATTTTAACGCTCTTATCGTTCCATGCAAGTGTTTGTTCATGTTTTGGTTCTCTGTAATTTGAACATTTGTAGTTCACTGTACATTCTTTCGATAAACATAAAAACCCGTGTGCAAATCCTTCTGGTATGTAAAATGAGTAATCATCTTTATCTGATATAGTTATTGCCACATACTTACCAAATGATTTTGAATTTTTACGCACATCAACAGCAACATCAAATATCTTACCATATGTAACAGTTATTATTTTGGCTTGTGGGTTTTTAGTTTGCACATGTAGACCTCTTAGTACATTTTTTTTTGAGTAAGACATCACGTCGAAAGGGAATTCTTTATTATTTAATAAATTTTTTTTAAATGTCTCTTTTAAAAAACCTCTGCCATCCTTATAAATTTTTGTTTTAATGATTTTCGGACCGTTTACTCTGGTTTTAATTAATTTCATAATCAGATCAATTTTTTATTATTATTCATATTATAAATATATTTTATATAGCAAAAATTCAGTTTACATAAAATTAATTGTAAAAAATAATTAATATTTTTTTTTGGATTTCTTAACTGACCTTCGTACTTTGTATCAGAATTAAGAATAAATTTTTTAAAAAAATTAATCGAAATTCCCCATTTTAATAAAAAAATTTTTGAACCTCTGCTTCCTGATTCTGTCTTTATGGTAGGATGATTTTTATATTTTCTAGTAACAATAGAACCAAAATGGTAAACTTTAAAATCATTAATGCCTTTAAAAATTCTAACACCCACATTCCATAATTTCATATTTAAATCTGGATCAGATCCTGTACCTGGAAAAAATTCTTCACTAAAACCACCAACCTTGTCCCATAAATCTCTGTGTATAAGATGTGGTGCCCATGTTGATCCTTGAAAATCATGATAATTATGATCTTTATAATTTGAAAGAAATTTGTTTTCATCAAAGTTTTCTATATTATCTCCACAATGAAAATCAATTTGTCCATTATTAACCATTGTACCTGATAAATAAAAAAAATTATGTTTAATTTTATCAACTTCATCTTTTAAAATTTTATCCCAATCAGGGCAGAAATAAAAATCATCATGAGCATACAAAATATAATCAAATGATGATTTTTTTGCCGCTAAGTTCATTCCCTTACAAATACCTGAGTTTTCTTTTGTATAAGTAAAATTAATATTGTTTTTATTTAAATACTCTACAGTTCCATCGTCACCTATATTTACATGGGGTATAATTTCATGATTAAACTTTGAGTTTTTTTGTATACTCTGAATGCATAGCTTTAAGTAGCTTAAATTATTTAATGTTGGTATTACAATTGAAAACATTTAATTGTAAAGTCTAATTATCGTTGGTTGCTTAAGAATATTTATATTTTTTTTTAATACAGACAAACAATATTTTGCATTTTTTTCTGTCGTTTTGTGAGTAACGATAACTATAGTAGCCTTATTATTTATTTTGTCAGGTGTTTGTATAATTCTTTTAATTGAAATTTTATATTTTGCTAATCTGTTAGTGATCAAAGATAAAACTCCCGGTTTATCTTTAACTTCAAATCTTATATATAATGAATTAGTATAATTGTTGTTATTAAATGTTTTAATTTTTTTTCTATTTATTGAAGATATTCCAAAAGGATATTTAATATTTCCTCTTAAAATAGATAATAAATCAGAAAGTAATGATGATGACGTTGGTCCAGGACCTGCCCCCTCACCTTGTAAAACACTTTCTCCTACAGGTTTACCTTGTAAGATAATAGCATTCATTACTCCACTAACATTACCAATGTAGGAGTTTTTACTAACAAGACATGGATGAACAGTTTCAAATAATTGGTTGTTAATAATTTCAGATATGCCTAACAACTTAATACGTAAATTTAATTTACTAGCAATTTTTATATCTTTCAATTCAATGTTTTCTATGCCTTCCATAATGCATTTAGATTTTGAAATTTGGTTATTAAAAGCTAGTGCAGATAAAATTCTTACTTTAGCAAATGCATCAAATCCATTTAAGTCTAGTTTAGGATTGCCTGGTTCGGCATATCCTAAATCTTGAGCTTTTTTAAGAACTTTATCAAAAGTTTGATTTGTGTTTTCCATTTCTGATAAAATATAATTTGTAGTACCATTTAAAATACCAAAAACTTTTTTAATTTGATTTGTGGCTAAACTTTCTTTAATTGTTCTTAATATCGGTATACCACCGGCAACTGAAGCTTCAAATTCAAGATTAACATTATTTTTTTCTGCTATTTTAGATAAATAGTCACCATGTTTTGCTATAAGTGCTTTATTGGGCGTTATAACACTAATTTTATTTCTTAAAGCAGTTTCAACAATTTTTTTTGATATACCATCGGATAAACCCACTGACTCGAACAATATGTCAATTTTTTTTTCTTTAAAAATTTTTAGTGGATTTGTATAAAAAATCTTCTTATCTATTTTAAATTTTCTTTTTTTATTTTTATTTTTAGCTGAAATTGCAACTACCTGAATTCTTTTACCAGTTTTTTTTTCAATTTCTTTTTTTTTAAATTTGAGTTCGTTATAAAGGTAAAGACCAATTTGACCCAATCCAACAATTGCAATATTTGTAATTTTGCTCATTTCAATTATCTATATTTGGATAGGTGTTACTTTTAGAATATTGTTCAAGTTTTGATTTAAATTCATCTAAACTCATATCCTTAGAAAATTCAAAATCATTTTTTGCATCTTTTTTATAATCAGCTGAAGTGCAAGATGATAATAAAATCATAAATGAAATCAAAAATTTTTTCATTTAAAACCTTCAAATTCATTAAAATCAAATTTTTTATTCATATTTTGAATTGCCTGACCAGCGCCACCTTTAATCAAATTATCAATTACAGACAATATTATTACTCGATTCTTAAATTTTGTTTTACATACAGATATATAACAATCATTAGTGTTAATAACATTATTTGTACTTATTAAAGTATTAATATCTAAAATCTTAACAAATTTATTTTTTTTATGAAATTTTTTAAGAATTTTTTGAACATTACTAATTGAAAAGCCTGATTTTAACTCAACATATATGGTGCTTAAAATGCCCCTAAACATTGGAGTCAAATGTGGAGTAAAAATAAAGTCAATCTTTGAATTGGTAAATTTTTTTAACTCCTGGTAAATTTCTGAATTATGCCTGTGAAAACCTACACCATAAGCGGTTAATGACTCATTTAAATTATTATTTTTATATTTTTTGTGTACGCCCCTGCCCGCACCCGAATATCCTGACTTAGAATCTATAATTAGATTTTTTGTATTAACTATTTTTTTTTGGATTAATGGAATCAATGGTAATAGGATAGATGTTGGGTAACAGCCTGGGCACCCTATAATACTAAAATCTTTAACTTTTTTTCCAACAATTTCTGGAAGTGCATAAATACTTTTGCTGATATTATGTATAGCTTTGTGTTTTTGCTTATACCATTTTAAATAGTCTGCAGCTTTATTGAGTCTAAAATCTGCTGCTAAATCAATTAGCGTATTTTTTTTAAGAAGATTTTTAGAAATTTTTTGAGCTTCTCCGTTTGGTAAGGCTGTAAATATAATATCCACATCTTTTAAATATCTTTTATTATATTTAAAAATTTTAGGTAATTTTTTTACTTTTAGTGTTTTATCATAAAATGAAACTTTTTTCCCAACTGAGTTGTTTCCACATAAATATTTTATATTTATATTTTTATGTTCAACTAATAATTTGATTAGTTGAACACCAATATAACCTGTTGATCCAGCAATTAAAGCATTTAGCTTGCGCATTTTATATTATACCAGTAAAAAATTAAAAAAGAATTATCTTTTAGAGAACTGAAAGCTTCTTCTGGCTTTTTTTCTACCGGGTTTTTTTCTCTCGACCGCCCTTGAATCTCTAGTGGTAAGCTTTTCGGTCTTTAGGATAGTTTTTAAATTTTCATCAAACATTACTAAAGCTTTTGAAATTCCATGAACCATTGCCCCAGCTTGACCAGTTGGACCTCCGCCACTCACGCTACATCTTACATCATAATCAGTAGATTGACTAATTATATCAAAAGGTCTAGTTATTTGAAGGTGATGAAATTCACTTGAAAAATATTCATTAAATAACTTTCCATTAACATAAATTTTACCCGTACCTTTTTTTAACCATACTTTAGCTATTGAAGTTTTTCTTCTACCAGTAGCATATTTACTATCTTTAAAATCTAGTTTAATTTTTGGAGTTTTTGTTGTTGTCTGAGTATTTTCCATATTAACTTCTTACTAAATTTTTATTATTCAATTTTCCAAGCTCTATAACTTGAGGATTTTGGGCTGAATGAGGATGATCACTTCCAGAATAAATTTTTAATTTTGTTAATTGTTTCCTACCTAAAACTCCACCTGGCAACATTCTTTTAACAGCTAGTTTTAGAGTTTCACCAGGTTTTTTTTCGTGAAGTTTTTCTGGAGTAGTTTCTTTAATACCGCCAGGGTAACCTGTGTGTCTGTAATAAACCTTATCTTGAAATTTTTTACCAGTAAATTTAGCTTGTTCAATATTTTTTACTACTACAAAATCACCATGATCCATATGTGGTGTGTACGTTGCTTTATTTTTTCCTCTTATAATTTTAGAAATAACTGATGCCAATCTACCTACTACAGCATTTGTAGCATCAATTTCATACCATCCTGAGGTGATTTGGTCTTTTTTTAAGAATTTTGTCATTGTGCGAGGATTAATACTATTATTAATTGTAAAGTCAATTTGATATTTGCCTTGAATAATAAGACTTATCTGCTAAAAAGATAAAGCCGATTTGATCCTATTGCGGGCATATAACTGCTAAACAGGAATTTATAATACATTATCGGCAGGCATTTGAACTATATTGTGCGCCTTACATTATGTTTAAGCACTAAAAAGGAGAAAAAATGACTACGAAAAGAAATAATCCAGAAACTATTGCTATACATGGTGGTGACTACAGAAGCGATCCAGCAACAAATGCTGTAGCTGTACCAATTTATAGAACTACATCATATGAATTTAACAGCACAGAACATGCTGCTAATTTATTTGCACTAAAGGAATTTGGTAATATTTATACAAGAATCATGAACCCTACTAATGATGTTTTGGAAAAAAGATTAGCAGCACTTGAGGGGGGGTTAGCTTGTGTAACTGTTTCATCAGGACAAACAGCTTCAACCTTTGCAATTTTAAATGTTGCTCAAGCTGGAGATAACGTTGTTAGTTCAACAGACCTTTATGGGGGAACTGTATCTTTGTTTACACACACTTTAAGTAAATTGGGTATAGAAATAAGATATGCTGATCCAAAAGATCCTAAAAATTTTGAAAAAGCAATTGATGAAAAAACTAGAGCTTTTTATGGAGAAACATTACCCAACCCATATTTGCGAGTATTTCCAATTAAAGAAATTTCAGATATAGGCAGAAAGTATAACATTCCGTTAATAATGGATAACACTGCAGCACCAATAATTTGTAAACCAATTGAACATGGTGCAGCTGTAGTAATTCACTCTTTAACTAAATATATTGGTGGACACGGTACCGCTGTAGCAGGAAGTATAGTTGATAGTGGTAATTTTGATTGGACTGCCGATCCTAAGAGACAACCATTATTTAATGAGCCAGATGCTAGTTATGGTGGTGCAGTTTGGGGCAAGGTTGTTCCAGAACTTACAGGGGCAAATGTCCCTTTTGCTGTTAGAGCTAGAGTTTGTTTGTTAAGAGATCTTGGTTCAGCATTATCACCTGATAACGCTTTTGCGATTATTCAGGGACTTGAAACTGTTGCTCTTAGAATGAAACAACATTGTGAAAATGCAGAAAAAGTTGTTAATTTTCTAAAGAAACATAACGAAGTAACAAAAGTTATATATTCAACGGAACATGAAAAACCTATATCGGATAGAGCAAAAAAATATCTAAAAGGTGGAAATGGACCAATGGTTGGTATTGAACTTAAAGGTGGTATTGAATCTGGCAAAAAGTTTATTGAGTCATTAAAAATGTTTTATCACGTTGCAAATATTGGTGATGCAAGAAGTCTAGCTATACACCCCGCTAGTACAACTCATAGCCAATTAAATGAAAAAGAGCTTGCCGCCTCAGGAGTAACTCAAAGTTATGTGAGACTATGTATTGGCATTGAGCATATTGATGACATCATAGAAGACTTAAATCAGGCCTTAAATAAGTCATCAAAAGGTCAATTAAAAGCTATTAGCTAACATTTTTATAAAAAATATAAAGAAAACTTGTTAATACAAAAACTGATCCTAGCTGGTGTAAAGATGCATAATAAATTTTTACACCAGTTATTAAAGTAATAACACCTAACATAACTTGTAAAAATATAGCAAGATTTAAAAAGATAATTGATTTGGACCGAATTTTGTTATTGTAAAAAAAATAGTTAAGAATGATCAAAAAAATAATTATTATATAGGCTATCAGCCGATGGTAAAACTGAACAATTGAAGGATTATTTAAAAACTTTGAATTGTATAAGTCAGCAGTTGAAATATCACTAGGTAAAAAATTACCGTTCATATCTGGCCATGAATTATATAAAAGACCTCCATTTAATCCTGCAAGCAATGCTCCTAAAATAATTTGTATAAGAACTATAATAAAAAAGATTAATAAAAACAAATTATCGATTTTATTAGTAAATTTTGTTGTTTTAAAATTTTCTAAAATAAACCAAAAAGTTAAAGAAAGAATTATTAACGCAACACTCAAATGTACAGTTAATCTGTAATGACTAACGTCAGTGTTATTAATTAATCCACTTTTTACCATAAACCATCCAAGAAATCCTTGAAAACAAACTAATCCAAAAATTGAGAAATATCTTAAATCGTTTATTAACTTTTTTTTGTATTTAAAAAGTACAATGATTAATGGAACAATCGCAAAAAGACCTATTAAGCGAGCAATCAATCTATGAGCATACTCCCAATAAAAAATTATCTTAAACTCATCAAGACTCATATTGTAATTTATAGATTTAAATTCAGGAATTTTTTTGTATTCATTAAAATAAAAATTCCACTTTTCAATATGTAGAGGTGGCAAGATACCTTTAAATAGTTCCCACTCAGTTATTGATAAACCAGAGTCTGTTAATCTGGTTAATCCACCGATAATTATAATAATTATTACTAATAAAAACATAATAATTAGCCATAATCGAATAATCTTGTTGTATGGATCAATGTTTACAAACATATTTAATACATATAATAATTAATTTTATTAACCTATTGTATAAATGTCGCCAAATAATAAAAAAAAACTAAAATTAGTAAGAATTAGATTGGATAAATTAGACAATCAACTTCTTTTATTGATTAAAAAAAGAACAGATTTGGTCAATGAAGTATTAAAGCTTAAACAATTAAAAAAAGATATTGTTGATAAAAAAAGAATTACTCTAATTTTAAATAAAATTAAGCTTAAATCTAAGAAACTTAATATAGATTCCAAAATAACAAATAGAATTTGGAAAAACATGATCTGGTCTTACATAGATTATGAAAGACGAAATTTTAAAAAAAAATAGTTACTTGCTATGAGGGGGAAGTTTTTTTTCAATAAAAACTTCATGTTTGCGTGTAGCTGGATTATACTTTTTTGCTTTAAGTTTAATTTTAGCTTTTTCCCCACCAGCAGGTTTTTTTACATAATAAAAAAATGGACTATCAGGTTTAGCTTCTGGAACTAATCTTACTTTAACATGAGTTTTTTTGGCCATCTTATTTAATATTTAATATTTTTTAACTTTTTAATAATATTAGAAATCTTAACTAATTTATTTTTTAAATTACCAGCTTTTATAGGATTATATGAAGTTTCGTCAAGTTTTAAAGGTTCCCTGTTATTCAATATTTTTTTAGCCCCATTGATCGTCATCCCCTGAACTTTTAGAAGGAAATTGACTTTTTTTAATACTTCTATGTTTTTTTCATCATAATACCTGCGGTTACCGTTTAATATTTTTGGTTTTATTTGTTTAAATTCTTTTTCCCAAAAACGAATTGTATGCGTTGGTAGTGATTGACTATTTTTTGATTTTAGACCTAAAATTTTTACTACTTCACTTATAGTTTTATAGGCATGAATTGTTTTATCATTAGTCATTTAAATTTATTAATGTTTTAAATTCCTTAGAAGGTTTAAATAAGACAACTTCCCTCCCTGAAATAATTTTTTCCTCTTTAGTTTTTGGATTTCTCCCTATTCTTTTATTTTTTTTTCGTGTTAAAAAAGTTCCAAATTTTGAGATTTTTATACTTTTTTCTACTTTTAAATTATCAATTATAGATGAAAAAAATTCATCAATTAAATTTTCAGATATTTGTTTAGAAAAACCAACCTGCATATAAACTATGTTAACTAAATCTTTTTTAGTTAGATTAATTCTCATAATTTAGATATTATCTTTTATCTTACTAATTAAATCACCTTTTACAATTCTATTACAGACATCTAAAGAATTAGAAAAACCAATATAATCAGTTCCTCCGTGACTTTTAACTACAGGTGAGTCAAGGCCAATAAATATGGCACCATTATATAATCTCGGGTCTAGTCTCTTTTTAAATTTTCTTAGGTTTGAAATATTTAAAATTGATGAAATTTTTCCCATTATTGATCCACTAAGTGCTTTTTTAAGTTCTGTTGTTATAAAGTTTGCTGTACCCTCAGCTGTTTTTAAGGCAACGTTACCCGTGAATCCATCTGAAACAATAACGTTAACATCCCCATTCATTAATTCATTGCCTTCAATATAACCGGCAAAATCAAAATTATTAGTTTGTTTCTTGTTAAGTTTTTGAAAAGTATCTTTTATAATTTCATTACCTTTAAGTTCTTCAGAGCCAATATTTAATAATGCTACATTTGGGTTTTTTTTTGGATACAATGACTTATAAAGTGCAGCTCCCATTATTGAAAAATCAACTAAATTTTTTGATCCACACTCAATATTAGCACCAAGATCTAAAACAACACTCATGCCAGTTTTGTTGGGCCATAAAGCAGAAAGAGCTGGTTTATCAATATTCTCTATCATTTTTAAATTCAATTTTGCTATTACAAGTAATGCACCGGTATTACCTGCAGATATGACTATATCAGAATCTTTATTTTTAACACTTTCTATAGATAGCCACATGCTAGTTTTTTTTCCTCTTTTTGCCGCTTCAAGAGGGCTATCTGTGCTTTCAACTTTAATATCTGTATGTATAATTTCAAAAAACTTTTTATCTAATTTATTATTTAAACATTGGTTTATTTGATCTTGATTACCAAAAATTTTATAAAAATTATCTTTATTAGTTAAATGGTTGTGAAGAATACCATCTATAACTTTTTTAGGTGAACCATCACCACCCATTGCATCAACTGCAATTTTAATAATATCTGACATTTATAATAAATTAAGTTTATTCTTTAGGGTCTAAAACTTGTCGACCTCTATACATTCCAGTTTTTAAATCTAAATGATGTGACAATCTATATTCGCCAGATTTTTTATCTTCAACTACATTTTTAGAAGAGAATTTCATATTTTGAGCCCTTCTCATTCCAGTTCTAGACGGTGATTGTTTACGTTTTGGTACAGCCATAATTGCTAGTTAAATACACTTTTTAAATAAGAATTCAAATTTTTTTTTTGTAAATTTGCACTAAAATTGTCAAAATATTCAATCAAATCATCAATTCTGTTAAAATTTTCTAAAAATTGAGATAATTTATTTTCTTTTTCACTAATATCTAGATTGTCCCAGAAGTGAATTTCAGACAATATGGAGTGAAAAGTATTGATATAATCTTTCATTTTTTTGTTGATTGATTGATCACCGTATCCAATTTCACGAATACTTAGTTCTATTTGTCTGAAATTAAAGTCATATATTTGCTGTAAAACCTTAGAATTTTTTTCATTTTTAAATACTTTTAAAAAAAATGCAAAGTGTATTAAAAATATAATTAATCTATCAGAAAATGTATCTTGATTTTTTAAATTCTTATACAAATTTTTACTTGTGGTTAATTTAATCAAATTATTGTAGAAATTTAAATATTCTATGGACATAAAAAAAATTATACTTTTATTAACATTAACATTATTATTAAATTGTTCATTACAAAAAGTTGTTCAGCATCATGGAGTTCATAATTTAGAAAAAAAACAATCAGAACTTAAAATCAATTATTCTAATAAAAATGACATTTTTCAATTAGTAGGACCTCCATCCACGAAAAGTTTATTTGATAATGAAATTTACATTTATATTGAAAGGAAAACAAGTAGTACAAAATTGACTAAACTTGGAAAAAAAAAATTGATAACTAATAATGTTCTTGTTTTAGAGCTTGATACAAAAGGTATTTTATTGAGTAAAAAGTTTTATGATAAAGATGATATGCAAAACATAAGTTTCGACAGTGATATTACATCAGTGAACTACACTAAAAAATCATTTATATTCAATGTTCTTTCAACACTGAGACAAAAAATAGACGATCCTTTAGGTAAAAAAAGGATTAAAAACTAACCCGCAATTACAGCCAGCAATAGTAAGGCAACAATGTTTGTTATCTTAATCATTGGATTTACAGCTGGTCCTGCCGTGTCTTTATAAGGGTCTCCAACTGTATCACCTGTTACAGCAGCCTTGTGAGCTTCCGAACCTTTTCCACCATGATTACCATCTTCAATATATTTTTTTGCGTTGTCCCATGCTCCTCCACCCGCTGTCATAGAAACTGCCACAAATAAACCAGTTATAATGACACCTAATAGCATTGCCCCAACAGATGCTAAAGCAGCAACTTGGCCACCAATAGCAAATATTACAAAATATAAAACAATTGGCGATAATACAGGCAGTAAAGAAGGTACTATCATTTCTCTAATTGCAGCAACAGTTAATAGATCAACAAGTTTTGCATAATCAGGTTTCTGTTTTCTTTTCATAATACCTGGAAATTTTTTAAATTGTCTTCTTACCTCAACAACAACGGCACCACCTGCCCTTCCAACAGCTTGCATTCCCATTGATCCAAATAAATATGGAAGCATTCCACCTACTAACAAACCCACAACTACATAAGGGTTTGATAAATCAAAAGTAACAACTATGCCTTCTAATTTAGATCCAGCGACACCAGAAAAATGTTTAATATCCTCAACATAGGCAGCAAATAAAACCAATGCCCCCAAACCTGCTGAACCAATTGCATAACCTTTAGTGACAGCTTTAGTTGTGTTACCAACAGCGTCTAATGCGTCGGTAGTTTTTCTAACACTATTAGGTAGCTTCGACATTTCAGCAATACCACCAGCATTATCTGTGACTGGGCCATAAGCATCAAGTGCAACAACCATTCCAGCTAATGCCAGCATGGTAGTAACTGCTATGGCTATTCCATAAAGTCCTGCAATAGAATTTGTAGCTAGGATACCAGCAACAATAATCAAAGCAGGCACAGCAGTAGCTTCCATAGAAACAGCTAATCCCTGTATAACGTTTGTTCCATGACCCGTGGTTGATGATTTAGCAATACTTCGTACAGGTCTGTATTCTGTTCCAGTATAATATTCAGTAATCCAAATTAATAGACCAGTAATAACTAATCCAACAATTCCACACATGTATAAATTCATCCCATTAAAAGTTTTACCATTAACAGTATATTCACTCGCAAAACCAATAACATAATCAGTTACTGGGTATAAAATAATTAATGAAGCAACAGCAGATACAACAAAACCTTTATACAGTGCATTCATAACATTTTTACTTTTACCAAGCTTAACAAAAAACGTCCCTAATATTGACGTTAAAATACATGCACCACCAATTGTTAGGGGGTAAATCATCATATTTAAATCACCAACAAAAAATATTGAAGATAAAACCATTGTTGCAACAATAGTTACAGCATAAGTTTCAAATAAGTCAGCGGCCATACCCGCACAATCACCAACATTGTCTCCAACATTGTCAGCAATTACTGCTGGATTTCTAGGGTCATCTTCTGGAATTCCTGCTTCAACTTTACCAACTAAGTCAGCACCAACATCAGCACCTTTTGTGAAAATTCCACCACCCAATCTAGCAAAAATAGAAATAAGTGAAGCTCCAAAGCCTAAAGCTACTAACGCATTAACTATTTCTCTTTCTGCAATTCCGAACTTTAATAAAAAATAATAATAAACAGCAATAGATAATAAAGCTAAACCAGCAACAAGCATTCCTGTTACAGCACCTGATTTAAATGCTACAGAAAGCCCACTTGCTAAACCTTTTCTTGAAGCTTCGGCAGTCCTAACATTAGCCTCAACAGAAACCAACATACCAACATACCCGGCTATTCCTGATAATGAAGCGCCAATTAAATAACCTAAAGCAACCAAAGGACTAAATACAAAACCAATAATAACTAAAACAACAACACCAACCACAGCAATTGTTTTGTATTGCCTTGCTAAATATGCTTTAGCTCCAATTTGAATAGCAGATGCAATTTCTTGCATTTTTGCATTACCAGCACTTGAATTTAAAATATTTTTTCCAGTAAAATATCCATAAACAATTGATAAAAAACCGGCAGCTATAGTTAATAAAAGTATATTTTCGATGATTGAGTTCATAATGACCTTAATAAGTTGTTGGTTGTTAGTTATTAAAATCCGGACAATACAAAAAAAGGTATAAAAGGCAATAATTAACTTCTAGAATTGGTGATAATAACCCCTGTTCATAAAGGCAATTTTATTCCCTTTTTGATCAATTATTAGGGATTTTTTCTTATTGGAGCAAATTTTTCCTATTTTAGAAATCTTAATACCTAAAAATTTAGCTGTTTCACTAATGATTCTTGATTTCAGTGGATGTGCCGTAAACAAAATTTGGTAGTCATCACCCTTGGATATAAATGATAATTTCTTAAACTTTTTAGTTATGAGTAATTTGGTAAGATTACTTGAAATAGGAATGTTGTTTAGATTTAATTCATAAGATAATTTTTGTTTATTAATAAGTTTTTCTAAATCAGCAACTAGTCCATCAGAAACATCTATTGAAGTATTAGCAAAACTTATCAATTTTTTTGACAAACTTAAATGTATGTCTGGTAAAAAATACTTATTAACAAAATATCTTTTTAAATTACTACTTGTATTAATTTTTTTTTGTAAAATTTTTAATCCTGTATAACTATCACCTAAATTACCAGTTACATAAATATCATCATTTAACTTTGCATTATTTCTTTTGATAATCTTATTTGAGAAGCCAATTGATGTAATAGAAAAACTTAGCTTTTTTGAAAAAACTGTATCACCTCCACTCAAAAAAATATTATATTTATCTTGTTCTTGTTTTAAAGATTTCGAAATTTTTTTTAAATTAGAGTGTGAAAAAGTACTCTTGTCTCCCGATCCAGAAATAAAATAATATTTTGGGTTCACACCCTTGCAAATTAGATCAGATATAGATGAACGAAGTATCTTCTTTATGACTAATTCAGGTCTTTTAAAATCAATAAAATGTATACCTTGTGTATATGTATCAACAGAAACAGCTAATTTTTTTGATTTATCAAAAAAAACATCATCATTTAAATTAAATGAACCCTTATTATTTACTGATAACTTTGAAAAATATTTTTTTATAATTTCAAATTCATGCATTATGAGATCTTAATTTTTTAGCAACATTATCTAATAAAGCATTTAAATATTTTGTTTGTGAGTCATCTAAAAAATAGTTGGAAGCATTTAAGTATTCTTTAATTATTATATTTATTGATAAGTTAGGTTTATATAAAAATTCATAAGTAGCTGATTTTAAAATAACTTGAAACACTTTGTTCAATGTGTCAAAATTAAATTTATCATCAAGGTTTTTATCTAATTCTTCTAGTATCATTTCATTTCGCTCAATAGTGCCTAAAACAATATCTTTAATAAATTTTTTAAATCTGTGTTTTGGAAAAGATAGTTCTTCGTCATCATTAAAAAATTTACCATACAATTTTTGAATAATTATAACTCTAGGATTATTTTTTGGACCAAAAGAAGTTCTCATTTTTGAGTTAAAACTGATAAAACAGCTTTAGTGGCCTCTTTACCTTTACCTTTGTCTTTATTTTTTTCTAGCACAAACTCATCACTTCCAGATCTTTGAATTGCTTGTTCAAGATTTAATGAGGTTATAATTCCATTACCGATTGGTTTTTTGTTTTCTATGGAAAGATTCATTAAACCTTCAAAAGTAGTCTTTGAAATAAAATCAAAATGTGGCGTCTCCCCTTTAATCACGCAACCTAAAGCTACAAAAGCATCATAATTTTTAATATTTTTTGCTATTGTCACTGGTATTTCAAATACGCCTGGGACGTCTACTGTATCATATTCTATTTTAGCCTCATCTAGCAGAACTTCTGCGTCAGCTCTCAAATTTGTTGTTATATTCCGATAATAACTTGCAGTAACTATTAATACTTTTTTTTTCATTATATTAATTCTTGTTTTGTTATCTTTATATCATAACCCTCTAAACCAATAACCTTTTTTGGTGACTTAGTTATTAATATCATTTTCTTTATTTCTAAATCTTTAATAATTTGAGCACCAATACCATAATTTCTAATTAGTTTATCATTACCTTTTTGGTAAAAATTCTTATTTTTATAATCTTTCAACGTTTGAGTTACAGATTTCAGGTTTGTATCTTTAATAAAAATTAAAACACAATTATTAAATTTTTTAAAATAATTTAAAGTTTTATTGAAGGAATTTGGTAATTGTTGATTGATCAAATAGTTGTGAACAACATTTGAAGAAATAACTCTTACTCGCGGAATAATTTCTTTTTTAATTACTCCTTTAACAAGAGCAAAATGTTCAGAACCATCCAGTAAATTTTCATAAATCTTTATTTTATAGTTTTGATTTTTAACTTTAATAACTGATGACTTCTTTAATTTTATTAATTTTTCTTTTTTTAATCGATAAGAAATAAGATCTTCAATTTTTCCAATTTTTAATTTATGTTTTTTAGCAAAATTAAATAAATCTTGCCCTTTTGCCATTGACCCATCTTCATTCATAATTTCACAAATAACAGCAGAATTATTTTTCTTTGCTAACTTTGAAATATCAACAGAGGCTTCGGTATGTCCAGCTCTTACTAATACACCGCCATCTCTGGCAATAATTGGAAAAATATGTCCTGGAGAGACAATGTCTTTTTTATTAACATTTTTTTTTGAAGCAATTTTTATAGTTCGAGCTCTATCTTTTGCTGATATACCAGTTGAAATTCCCTTTTTTGCTTCAATCGATATCGTAAAAGCAGTTTTATTTCTTGATTGATTAATTGGTGACATAAGAGATAAATTTAATCTTTTAGCTTGTAAACTATCTAATGCTAAACAAATTAATCCTCTGCCATACTTAGCCATAAAATTTATATTTTTAGCATTTGTATCTGTTGTAGAAATAACAAGATCACCCTCATTTTCTCTTTTCTCATCATCAACTAAAATGAACATACCACCTTTTTTGGCTACACTTAAGATGGCCTCAATGGAGGAGTAGTTACTTTTTTTCATATAAAAATTTCTTTACGTATTTAGAAAGTATATCTATTTCGATATTAACAAAATTTCCCTTTTTAAGCTTAGATAAATTAGTTAAT
>Ga0209632_10001951_pt1 | contig 20210 bp, 10 predicted proteins | sample COG_10_FD_184754 | JGI IMG/M metagenome (GOLD analysis project Ga0209632, IMG submission 184754) | Pelagic Microbial community sample from North Sea - COGITO 998_met_10 (SPAdes) (version 2) | ecosystem: Environmental > Aquatic > Marine > Neritic zone/Coastal water | place: Helgoland, sampling... | reverse complement strand
GAAGTAGGTAATTCAACTTTAGTAAAAAACGGAACAGCATATGAAACTCTAGATTATTCATGGGGTTTAAATGCGACATTTACTGGTGATTCGGATAGTGACACAGGAACTCTTCTTAATACATCAAATAACGCAACTGATATGTCTAATATATTTAATGGCGCAAGTATATTGACAACGGTTCCGAGTCATTTAATTAGCGGTGTGACAGATATGTCTTATATGTTCCTTAATGCGAAAAACTTTAATCAACCTATTGGAAATTGGGACACCAGTAGTGTCACAAATATGGATGGTCTGTTCCAATCTGCGAGAAACTTTAATCAACCTATTGGAAATTGGGAGACCAGTAGTGTGACAAATATGGGATCTATGTTCCAATCTGCGAGAAACTTTAATCAAGATATTGGAAATTGGGACACCAGTAGTGTCACAAATATGGATGGTCTGTTCTTTAGCGCGACAAACTTTAATCAACCTATTGGAAATTGGGACACCAGTAGTGTGAAAAATATGAATAATATGTTCCATGGTGCATCAGCATTCAATCAAGATATTGGAAATTGGGACACCAGTAGTGTTACAAATATGGGTTATATGTTCCAATCTGCGACCAATTTTAATCAAGATATTGGAAATTGGGACACCAGTAGTGTTAGACAAATGAATGTTATGTTCCAATTTGCGACAAACTTTAATCAACCTATCGGAAATTGGGACACCAGTAGTGTTACAAATATGGTTGTTATGTTCAATTCTGCGACCAATTTTAATCAAGATATTGGAAATTGGGACACCAGTAGTGTGACAAATATGCGGTATATGTTCTCTAACGCGACCACATTTAATAAAAATATCAGTTACTGGACTGTAATCGAAGGAACAAATCTAGGCAGTATGTTCCAAAGATCCGGAATAGCAGATGGCGATTACGGATTATCAGTTCCTACCCCAACATATGATCAATTTAACCAAATACGACCACTATACCAACCAACAACTAAGGGAGATTTACAAGCAGCTCTTACAACTTGGTACACAACCGCAAATTACGGGTCAGAAAACGCTTTAAATACAGCAAACAATTATCAAGGAACCGGGACAGGATCTGATTATTTTGGAAACCCCGATACATGGGATGTAACCAGAATAACAGATATGTCCTCGTTATTTAGTAATATTGCGAATATAGATACTTATACTGTTCATCCTGAAATTAATAGTTGGGACACCAGTAGTGTGGCAAATATGAGTCAAATGTTTGATGGAGCATCAGCATTCAACCAAGATATTGGAAAATGGAATACATCAAAAGTGACAAATATGAGTTATATGTTCAATCGTGCTTCAGCATTTAATCAAGACATAGGAAATTGGAAGACCAGTCACGTGGAATATATGAATCAAATGTTCGAACGAGCAACAAACTTTAATCAAAATATTAGTATTTGGGACACTATGAGTGGTCCTGTGAGCAATTATGATAACATGTTCATACATTCAGGAATCACCCAAGGATTACATGGATTTACTGTATCGACACCACTTTCAACCGAGTTCAACAAAGTTATAGGTATAAATGGTTATAACCCAGTAAATGTAAATATTGGTGCCACTTATATTGATGACGGCGCGGTTATACCTTCTGATGTAACAGATTTGACTACTACAACAAATGATGTAAACACCAATATTGCTGGAACATATAGTGTAACCTATAGTGGAACAAAGAGCGGTGAAACAGTAACCGCAACAAGAACAGTGAATGTAGTTTATTATACACCAACAAGTAAATCGGATTTACAAGCAGCACTTACATTATGGTATACAAAAGCAAATGATTCAACCGATTCAGATGCTTTAAATACAGCAAACAATTATACAGGAACAGGGATAGGATCTGATTATTATGGAAACCCAAATACATGGAATGTAACAGCAATCACAGTTATGTCCCAGTTATTTTATGAAATTTCAAATATAAGTACTTATAGTGTTCATCCTGAAATAGGAAATTGGGATGTATCTGCTGTCACAAATATGAGTTATATGTTCTATAATGCGACAAACTTTAATCAACCTATCGGAAACTGGGACACCAGTAGTGTGGAATATATGAATCAAATGTTCGAACGAGCAACAAACTTTAATCAAAATATTAGTATTTGGGACACAAGTGGTCCTGTGAGCAATTATGATAACATGTTCATAAATTCAGGAATCGCCCCAGGATTACATGGATTTACTGTACCTACACCACTTTCAACCGAGTTCAATAAAGTTATAGGTATAAATGGTTATAACCCAGTAAATGTAAATATTGGTGCCACTTATATTGATGACGGCGCGGTTATACCTTCTGATGTAACAGATTTAACTACAACAAATGAAGTAAACACCAATATTGCTGGTACATATAGTGTAATCTATAGTGGAACATTGGATGGGGAAACAGTAACCGCATCAAGAACAGTTAATGTAGTTTATTATACACCAACAAGTAAATCGGATTTACAAGCAGCACTTACATTATGGTATACAAAAGCAAATGATTCAACTGATTCAGATGCTTTAAATACAGCAAACAATTATACAGGAACCGGGACAGGATCTGATTATTATGGAAACCCAAATACATGGGATGTAACAGCAATCACAGATATGTCCGAGTTATTTTATGGAATTTCAAATATAAGTACTTATAGTGTTCATCCTGAAATAGGAAATTGGGACACCAGTAGTGTGACAAATATGGTGGAAATCTTCAAAAATGCCACATCATTCAACCAAGATATTGGAATTTGGAACACAAGTAAAGTGACAGATATGAATAATATGTTCAATACTGCGACAAACTTTAATCAAGATATTGGTTCCTGGGATACATCGAGTGTCACAAATATGCATAATATGTTCCATGGTGCATCAGCATTCAATCAACCTATTGGAGATTGGAAGACCAGTAGTGTGACAATTATGTGGGATATGTTTAATACTGCGACAAACTTTAATCAAGATATTGGTTCCTGGGATACATCGATTGTCACAAAAATGGAACGGATGTTTTTAGCGGCGACAAACTTTAATCAAGATATTGGTTCCTGGGATACATCGAGTGTCACAAAAATGGAACGGATGTTTGATGGAGCATCAGCATTCAATCAAGATATTAGTACGAAGGTAGTAAATGAAGGTACACCAAATGAATATATTGCTTGGAATACATCTAATGTTGCGGTTATGAATAATATGTTCAATACTGCGACAAACTTTAATCAACCTATCGGAAATTGGGACACAAGTAGTGTGACAAATATGAGTTCTATGTTCAATACTGCGACAAACTTTAATCAAGATATTGGTTCCTGGGATACATCGAGTGTCACAAATATGAATAATATGTTCCATGGTGCATCAGCATTCAATCAACCTATTGGAGATTGGAACACCAGTAGTGTGGAATATATGAATCAAATGTTTCATGGAGCATCAGCATTTAATCAAAATATTAATACAAAAGAAGTTACTGTTAATGGTGTGACATATAATGCGTGGAATACCAGTCGTGTCACAAATATGAGTTATATGTTCTATAATGCGACAAACTTTAATCAACCTATCGGAAACTGGGACACCAGTAGTGTGACAAATATGTGGTATATGTTCTATAAATGTCACGCGTTTAATCAAAATATTAGTACGAAGGTAGTAAATGAAGGTACACCAAATGAATATATTGCTTGGAATACATCTAATGTTACGGATATGAATAATATGTTAAATATGGCTGATCCTTATAACCCAAGTGGAGTATGGAATAATGGAGAAGCAACCGGTGAACATACTAGTCCTTTGAACTGGAATACTTCATACGTAACAAATATGAGTTTTACATTTAGAGAATGTCGTCATTTTAATCAAAATTGTTCTACCCAAGAAGTGACAATGGGAACTACAACCCCTATAACCTATATAGCATTTAATACATCAGAAGTTACTGATATGACAAGAACATTTGCTTATTGTGAATCGTTTAATAACGGAGACGATTATGATAAGTCAACAAAACCATTATATTGGAATACAAGTAAAGTAACAAGTATGAATTATATGTTTGGAATTTTTAATCAATTGGTAAATCCTGGTTATTACAATCAACCAATGAATACAGAAGAAGTAACCATAGGAACAGGAGCAAATCAAATAACCTATACTGCTTTCGACACCAGTAAAGTGACAAATATGGGGACTATGTTCCAAAATCAGTCAACATTTAATCAAGATATTAGCAGCTGGGACACCAGTAGTGTCCAGACCATGGATTATATGTTCAATAATGCGACAAACTTCAATCAACCTATTGGAGAATGGGACACCAGTAGTGTGACAAATATGTTAACTATGTTCCGATTATCAACAAACTTCAATGAACCTATTGGAGAATGGGACACCAGTAGTGTGACAAAAATGTCTTATATGTTCTATGATGCGACAGCATTCAATCAAGATATTAGTAATTGGGATACTTCAAGTGTCACTTCTATGTGGGGGATGTTCATGAACGCATACCATTTTAACCAAGATATTAGTAGTTGGAATGTTTCCAAGGTAGAAACTATGGGAGAAATGTTTTCTGGTTCTCTCAGATTTCAAAACGATTTTGGAGGTGCTACTAGAGTTTTTGATACTCCCGAACAAGGATCCACAACATATAAACTTCCATCAACAGCTGAATCATGGGGTGGTTTTTGGGTTACATCAGGAGAATTAAATCTTCCCTTAAAATTTACAAATGATGGAACCATCACTTTCAACGCATATACAAGTACAGATGTAAATATTAAATTCCGTTTAGAAAAAGATGCGTATGTTTCAAGCACTGAAGATCCAAAACAAACAACCGATTTTTATGAAACATCGGAAATAACCATTATTTCTGGTCAAACGTCATATAGTATTACTATTCCATCGCAAGGAATAAAGGAATTTAATAATGTAATCTTATATGTAGTAACACGGGATGTTCCTGTAACAATTAATGCTGTTAATATTAACAATGATACACCAAGTAATAAAATGTCTTTCGATCAAAACATCAACATATGGAAAGTAAATCAATACAAATCCGATGGAACAACACCAACAGAGTTGAACTACATGTTTGATAATATGCCCATAACAACAGGAAATCCATATGGATTTACAGTACCAACACCAACATTTGATGAATTTAATCAAAACATTGGTATCAAAGGAAATAATCCAGTAACTATAGAAAGAACAATAACTTATCTTGATGATGGTGCGGTTGCTGCGTCTGATGTAACAGATTTAACTACAACAAATGAAATAAACACCAATATTGCTGGTACATATAGTGTAATCTATAGTGGAACAAAGAGCGGTCAAACAGTAACCGTAACAAGAAGAGTGAATGTAGTAGATACAACAAATCCGGTTATTACAAGTAATTTGGTGTCTTCTATTAATGATGGAGAAACAGCATTAGGATCTGTTTCGGCAGATGAAACTGTAACATGGTCTATTACTGGTGCTGGTGTATCTATTAGTAGTACTGGTGTCATTACATTAGATACTGCTTCGGATTATCAAACAAAACAATCATATACTTATATAATAACAGCAACTGATGATAGTAATAACACAAATAGTGTAACAAATACAGTCACTGTAGTAGATACAACAAATCCGGTCATTACTAATAATTTGAGAACTGAAATAAATAAAAGAGAAACCGATCTAGGAAGAGTTTCGGCAAATGAAACTGTAACATGGTCTGTGAATAATGAAGATATTCAAGTCGATCAAAATGGAATAGTAACTTTGAAACAACCAGCTGATTATCAAGTAAAACAATTATATAGTTACATTATTACAGCAACTGATCAAAACAAAAATACAAGTACAATTAATCAAAACGTATCAGTATATAAAGTATTTACTCCTGAAACAAAAGAAGAGTTACAAAATGCTATAAATACATGGTATGAATTAGCAAATGGGTCAGATGATGGAGGTTATAGTTCTCCATTAGAATATGCCAATATATATAGTGACCCAAGAAACTGGAATGTAAGTTTAATGACGGATATGTCAGGTTTATTTAAAGGTAAAAAAGGAGAGAATCATCCGAATATTGGTAATTGGAATATATGTAATGTAACTACAACGGAAAGCATGTTTGAAGAAAGCACCTTTAATAAAGATATAGGAGGTTGGAATGTGCATAATGTAGAAAATTATCGTGCGATGTTTAAGAATAATAGTAAATTTGATAATGGAGGTTCAAATTCCATAGATGAATGGACAACATGGTGGACACATAAAAAAAAGTGTTAAAATTAAATTTCAAATACTAGATGAAATATCTCATATAATAATATAATGTCTAGTGATAAATTACAACCATCACCATTTAACAATGCAATATTAGAGACTGTAGGTGCCTCTCCCGCAAAAGATAGTACATCAGACAATGGAAATAGTTTTTCCATATTAAGAAATGCATTTAGAAGAACATACACTTCGGTTCACCCAGAGAAGAAAGAAATTTATGGAGACAAAGATGCGTCAGTAATAATACGTCGACGTACTGTGAATGAAACCAGTCGAACTTTAAACGCAGTTGGTTTACCCATGTCTTTTACAAATGGAAATGATACAAATTTAGTAAGAAGGTCCGTCCAAAGAACTCGTAATAGTGGAGGAGTGCCGAATAAGGTGGCAAAACGTGGACCATTCCAATAATTATTTCCTATTATAATGTATAATAAATGGAATTGTATTTAGCTGAATTTATAGGAACTTTATTTTTCGCCTATGTGGTCATTGCTACAGGCAATCCTCTAGCAATTGGCGCATCATTGGCATTAATATTATTGCTCAGTTTCCGTTTCAGCGTGGTGACGGTGAACCCGGCAATCACGATTAGTTTAGCAGCAGCAGGTAAAATAGCACCAAGTGAAATTATACCGCTGTGTGTGTTCCAAGTATTGGGTGCTTTAACTGCCCTAGAAATTTACAAACGCGTTAATATATAAATGTGTGAATAAAAATATTCAATGATACAACTATTGAATATTTTATGAAAACCGAACTTGTTTGACTATTTTATCGAATGAAAAGGTTTTTGAAATCAATTGGTATACAATAAAAAAAAGAACAAGAAATAGAATAAAAATATAGAACATTGCCCCCATGTCTAACCAAGAGAACTCAACATTATGTTTAGGACATTGTAAAAATGTATTCGAAAATCCTTCACAACTACAGCAATCACCTCCGGAACCGTCATCATCATTTTCCAAATCCTGAACTGCTTTACATTGCCCATATCCGTATAGATTTCCGTAGCGAACAATCGTTTCGGCAACTTTGTAGCGATATGTATTGTTTAATAAACTTTCCATAGTTTTGTAATCTTGTCCATCGATCGTAGTTCGTACATCGGGAGGTTTACTAAAAAACGCAAATATTCCGACGATTTTACCTGGTGCCATAATACAAATCTGTTTAGAAGGCAAATTTGGCAAATTATTCAAAGTGTTTGTAGTTTTTTGATTTTCTTTCATTGTTTCAATATAACTTTCGAAGAATTTTTTGGGTGAAATAGATTTATTAATTCGCGATTTTTCGCCTTTACATAAGTCGTCACGTTTCGCATCAGTACTGTCTTGATCGGGTATTTGATGTGATTTCCATATTGCTTCCACACATAAATAAGGAACGCGGCGATAATTTTCCCCACTTTTACCGCATTGATATGTGGTATTTAATAATGTTTTGAATAAATCATAAATGCTGGTTTTAGAATTCTCAGATAAATATTTTTTGGTTTCGCGTTTAAGTTCGGCATCGGAACCTCTATTTTTTGCCGATTCTGAACGTTTCTTTTGTTCTGCCATGTTTTTATTTTTCATATCAGTGGTTTGTGATTTTGCGTTTTTAGCATGATTTTTGGCTTGTTCTTGACTTTCCTTAATCGCATTTTGTGCGGAATCTTTTGCTTTTTTTGATTCTTCTGCTATAGTATCTCCGGTTGCTTTTGCGTGTTCTTCCATGACTGCGTTTTGTTTTTTAGCACCTTCCATAAATTCTTCTCCGTTCATATCTCCACTTATTGCCATAGGAGGCATCATAGCACTCATACCTTCTCTAATTGCCAATGGATCAATATTTGCGCGATCTTCTTCAATAACCCATCCTGAAATATCACGATCCTTTTTATCGTCAGTATAAACACTGACGCTGGTACATAAAGGCATGGGTTTTTGTTCAGTATTGCTTAAATAATCTGTTCCGGATTGTTTAGGAAAAGAAACTGGTTCGCCATCATTCATCGGAAACATAGTATCATTATCAATTGATTTCATAGAAGCAAGTAAAGAGTATATTAAACCTTTATTGCCATCCTTTGCTTTAGACATTGCGCTGGCGTGAACATTATCGACTAAAACGGAACGATTATGAACTTGAGTATTATCATTCTTGTCTAAACATTGTGTTTGTGTATCCATAAAATATCGATTTCCAAGAAGTTCAGGAGAGTTAATATATACATCAGACGGACCTTTAACGAGAGCATCCGCATAATCTCCAATTAATTCGGAACTATCCATTTCCATTTTACGTGGTGTTTCATATAATTCACCATAATTGACAAAATTGATGTCAAAAGTGTTATATACGTTATAATCCTTATTTGACATAATGTGTTATATATTGAATATATATCTTTTTTGTTTAAAATAATGAAAAAATATTTAGCAATAGTATATAATGACAGACAAAGAAAATAATTTCAAGTCATTGCTAGATTTTTGGAATAACGAAAAAAAAAATAAACAAACAACATTTTTAGAGAGCATTCAAGAATCGCTAGAAAGAAATGTTGTTTATATGAATCAATTTGACTGGGAAAAATATTATGAAACATATCCGGATATTCAAGGAGAACATAACGAATTAAATGCGTATAAGCATTGGATTGAACTGGGTATAAAAGAGAATCGTTGTGCGGGTAAAAAATATTCTCAAGAACCATTTGAGCGTTTTGATTACAAATCATATGCTAAATTAAATCCTGATATCAAAGATTTTAATGAAATTGAATTGTACAATCATTGGATGAATCATGGAATATTAGAAAATCGCCAAGTAACAAAAGTGGAGGACATCAATAATCCTAGCACTACTGTCGAACAAATTTCATCAAAAAGTAATATAGATATTTTCAAATATAACCAGAAAAACGTGAAATGGTTACAATTATTAACGGTTGCTTTAAAAGAATTAGAATGGAAAGATTATTTAACACGATATACGGATTTAGTAGAAAATGGTATTAAAACGCATCACGATACAGTAATACATTGGTTATGTTTTGGTAAAGATGAAGGGCGCAGTGGAAATAAACCACGTTTAACAAAACAAAAAACTGTTTCAAGTAATAATTTGAAAAAGGTTGCTGAGAAAAAAGTCGAAGAAGATAAGAAAAATGTGGATGAAACATCGGTAAAAATCAAAAATGAGAAATTAAAAAATACACCCATGTTTATTATTAATTTACATGAACGTATTGATAAAAAAATGGAAATGAAACATCAGTTGAAAAAAAACGATTCGCAGAAATATAACATATATCGCGGATATGATAAAAACGATCCTGATGTAAAAAAGGAGTTTGAACGATATCATCGGCAATATGGGCGTGGGAAAAATTCTACCACTTTTTATAATAGTAAAACAGAGTGTAAGGTAATAACCGCAATCGGTGCGGTTGGATTGATAAAATCTACTATCGAATTGTTTAAAGATATTGAAACAATGGGACTAGATTATGCGATTATTTGCGAAGATGATGTATGCTTCCATAAGTCATTTCAATATATATTAAAATCTGTAAAATGTGAAATGTCCAATTATGACTTATTGTATATTGGTTATAACAATTATAATGAAGATATTAATCATTTAATCAATGATAATCATAGTGATATAACATTACCTATACCGAGTGATCGTTCATTTCAACCTTTTTATGGTACATATGGATATATATGTAATTCCAAGTTTCGTAAAAATATTATTGCGAAAGGAATTCGATGGTTTATTAACAATAATGCCACCATTGATTACGGATTTAATATTATGACCTGGGAAAAAGAAATAAAAGCAGGTGTTGTAACAGGCGAGCAATTAGTGTATCCGCGTATTGACGACGATGAAGCAATTAATGGACTTCGTAAGGACAAAGATATATTTTACACAAAACGTAAAATAAACATTATGAATTATTGGAAACCATTAAAAGAAGAGAAAAAATTTGTATTTATAATACCAAGTTACAACAATGATATGTGGATAAATAAAAATGTGACATCTGTATTAGACCAGACCTATTCGAATTGGAGAATGATCTATGTGAATGATTGTTCAACCGATTCAACTGAAGATAAATTTCATGAATTAACCGAAAATTACAAAGATAAGATCACGTATATTAAGAATAATGTGAAATATGGTCAAGCATTTAATCGTTACACTGCTTATAACATGTGTGAAGACGATGAATATTGTATTATGTTAGACGGCGATGACTGGTTGTCAAGTAAATATGTATTATCGTATTTAAATAATTTCATTCAGCATTATGATTTGGATGTGACATATGGAACATGTGCGCAATATTTAAAAGGTAAAGTAGATGACGTAACATGGATTCCGGATGATTATTCACAAGAAACCAGAGATAATAAATCATATAGAAAAGACATGTGGCGTGCTATGCATTTACGTGTCATGAAAGCAAAATATCTAAAACAGATATGTCCACTTGATTTCATTATGAATGACAATGAATTTATTATATGTACGACGGATATGGTGGAAAGTTATCCTTGTTTAGAAATGTGTAAAGGTCGTCATAAGAAAATAACAGAAACGTTGATGATTTACAACCGCGAAAATTCACTATTGTACCCTACATCATTTTATCACAAAGATTCAAAGAAAAATATTAAGGATATTATTTTTAATAAAGTAAAAGACATTCCTCCATATCAAGATGTGATCCAAAACAAAAAGGTAGTACTAGTTGATATTGAAAATGAACATTATAAAGAAATGATACAACATTACAAAGATAATTTTGTTAGAACAACAGACTTGTTTTTAGTTAGGAACAGTTTGTTGCATCATTATGTAAATAAGTTAAATAAATACGACGAAATATCTTATATTTCGGAACAAGACATTCATATGAATACGCAAAAGAAAGAAGTAGTGGAAGAAACAAAAATAGAAAAAGTGGCAGAAGAAGTAGAAGAAATTATTAAAAATGATATTGTATCGAGTGTAGAAATGAAAGAACCTTCTTCGCCCGTTATAATTAAAATATCAAAAAAACGAAGAAAGAAACAAACAACAAAACCATTAGAGGCAACAATATAAACGAATATTGTTATTTCCCAGTCGAACCGAAACCACCATTGTTTCGCGACGTAGTTTCAAAGAAAGTTGAATCCACAAGTTCAATCAAAATAGGGCGCAAATTGGGGGCACAAATTTGAAGCAAACGCGTATGTTTTTCTACAAGAAATGATTGAGGACCACCAGATATATTTCGAAACGCACCAATAATATTGCCTCTATATCCACTATCTATAATACCGGTTTGATTTGCCAACATAAGTGGTGTTTTAGAGATACTTGACCGAGGATATAAATAATAACTAGTCGGATTCCAGCAATCAGAATCGTTGTTATACATACGCATTTCACATTGAATATTCATTGATACAAAACTGGTTTCGAATAAGGAGAGTTTAGTTTCTTCAGGAAAAAAAAGGTCGACTCCAGCATTCGGGTAAGGATCAGTTAATATTTGATTATTGTGTTTTTCGGAAAGATTTTTATACTTTGCTAATAATTCATTCTTGTTTTCGTTAATGGCAATATAGAGGACAGCACAGTTTGTTTTAGACGTCATTATAGATAAATATAATGTAAAATATTTATATTTATTTCATTTGTATTATTTCCGAAAAAAATGTGTTTTTAGTTATAACTAGTTAAATTCATAATATCAGTGAGGGCCTTATCCATTTTAAGTTTGCCTTTGATAACATCGTCTTGAATAAATGTTTTGAAAAAAATCCATTGTTTTTCTTGATCGTGTATTTTATATTTATCCATGTAAGAAAGAACTGCTTGACTACTATTTTCTTGAGAAGTTTCTTTTCCGCCAATGATATTGCGATAATTACTAATATATCCATCTTTGAAAAAGGTGAATCCTTTAACATATACTTCTTCGGCATCACTTGACAACACATCTAAAATTGCTAAAAGACCTGTATTAATGCGAGTGTTTGATAAATTATCCCATTGTATGTATTTATCCATATTTATCATGCCAAACGGGATTTTATTTTGATTATGTAAATGAAACAATACATACCAATCTAACCTTTTTGTAGTGCGAAATATATGATCGCGTGTATTTTCCATATTATAACCGAACATAATTGGGTCCACAATTAGTTTTAAATTTTCCGTTTTAACATAATTTATATCAATTATACCACCGCATTCCTCACTTGGATTCATACAATTATATAATACATCGGTGCGTTCTCCGATATATTTATTTATTGAAGGATCGTGATGCCATTGTTTGTTAATACGTACAATAATATCGTATTTTTCTTCTAATTCGAATCCATTTTCCTCGTTATAAATTGATGGAGATGGACCAATAATCGCAACTTTTTTTCCTAAAAATATAGATTCGTAATTTTTCATATTTAGTTCATTTATTTCTTTCACAAAATTTTCTTTTTCTTTAAAATTTGTTTGAATAATATGAGTAAGGCGTTTATGAGAAGGTATTGAATTTATAATTTTTTTTAAATTGGGATACTTATCTATAATTTTTTCCATTATATATTAAAATAGAGTTATATTATAATGGATTCATTATACCTAATTATGAGTATTAAAAATACCAATAATATAAAACAAACAATTGAAACAATATTGAAACAAACCATATCAAATTGGCATTTATTAATTATTTGTAATAATTCTGAATATTTATATACTTACAATTACTTAAAAACTACATATAAAAATAATGATAAAATTTCGTTTCAATTACAAACAAATAGTAATTATGGGGTTTTACTAAATAAATATTTAAATCTTTTTTTTAAGACTACTTTTAGTCATCTAGTGTTAATTAATAGTAATGATCAATATTATCCGAATTTTTTAAAATTTTTATTGGAAAAAAAGAAGGAATTTGTTCATGGAAGTTATCATGCAAAATATAATATATTAGAAACAAAATTTAAAAATAAAAAGGATTTGTTAGAAAAATATAATTATTTATGTAGTTCAATGTGGACAAAAGAGGCAATTCATAAAATTGGATTTTTCAATAATAGTAAAGGAGATAGTGCTTTATTGGATTATTATTTGAGAACGTATGATATTTTGAGTGAAGATAATATAGGATATATAAACACACCATTATACTTTTGTACATGTAAAAAACAAACAAATGTATATGGTAAAGAATTTGTTGAAAATTGGTTAATTACAGAAGAAGAAAATATTAATATATATGTTAAAAAATGTCATAAGGATTGTTTAAATAATATATTCCAAAAAAAATTTTTAAACAATCATTATGAATCGTCACTTTCACCTAATTATATCCATAAACCTAATCACATCGCGTATAATAATAATAAAATAAATAATGAGTGTAACGTAAAAAAACATGTTATTACAAACAAAGAAAAATTTATTACATTTATAATATGTATCAAAAATAGAAATATTAGAACAAATATTTGTTTAAAAAATTTAATGAATATAACAAACAACTACCAACATTTGATAAATATAATAATTGTTGAAGAAAGTGGACACGATTTATTTGTAGACAAATTTAAAGTTTTAGAAAATGACAATATTACACATATTTTATTAAAAAATAATGACAATAATATTTTCAACCGAAGTCATCTACTCAATGTTGGAATTAAGAACGCAACTACAAAATATTTAATTATGTACGATTGTGATTTTTTATCATATGATCTAACGCCTCTAATAAAAACATTATCGTATTATCATGATAGAAATGATATTATATTTCGATGTTCATTATACGAAAGTGAAAATATCACGCGTAAAAGATTGGAAACATACAGTTACGTATGGGTTTATAATAAAAATATAATAAATAAAATAAATTATTTCAATGAAGATTTCCAAAATTGGGGGTTTGAAGAAACAGATATTGCGTCCAGAATATTAAATGGTGAAAATAAATTGATCCATATATTTAACCATTTTTTTCATTTATCGCACAATGAAACAAGTCGCAATAAAGATAATCTATCTGATAATAGAAAAATTTTCAAAAAGAATATCATTATACCGGACAACCTAAGACTAATAAAATATAATATTTTTCAAAATGAACACTTACTTGTACTAGAATATAATAAAGAATGTGATATATTTAATGATGATGAAGCAATTATATACACATCACAAAGTACAAGTGTCTTATTAGTAAATAAAGAATTATTTAAATGTAAAATTGTGGGAAATATTATTGATATTCCATTAACGAGCAAGATATATACATTATATACAAAAGTAACATTAATCGGATTAGAAAATAGTGATTTAGGTATAAAAAATACAGAGAATATAGGTATTATAACACCTATGTTTAATCAAAATGAAGATATATATGTGAAGTTTTTAACATCTATTAAACAACAACAAAATACCAATTATATCCACGTGATTATCGATTCGTTTTCAAAATCGGATTTATTATACAAGTTTTTTGAATTCAATAATCCTCAGTCTGTATTTATACAAAAGAAAAGTAAAATAGTAGACGCAATTAAATTCGTTTATAAATTATTATCAAAATCTGTTTCTTACTGGTCATGGTTAAATTCGGATGATGAGTTATATGATGAGAATACATTGAATATTGTAATAAATAGTATTTGGAATATGAATTATCCAGATTTACTTTATGGAAAAGGAGAGTATATAAAAAAACATAAAGTTAAAATTGTTAATTGTAGTAATCTTGAAATAAATCCCATACAAAAATTATTGACTGGTATAGGAATTATACAACCATCGGTTTATATGAAATCGAATGATCCGAAAATAGAAAAATGTTTATTTGAATTAGAAGAAAATTTAGTTTTCGATTATGAACTGTGGATCAAACTTGCTATTCAAGATGTTCGATTTAAGTATATTGATATTAATTTATCGAAATATAATTTTACAAATATAAATATTACAGGAAATAATAGATTAGAACAATTATATCAAACATGTTGTTTAGTAAAGAACTATTATGGGTTTGTACCACTTTCGTGGATTAAAAAATATTCATCATGTAAAATAAACAATACTGATGGAATTTGGAATAATATAACAACAGTTTCTAATTCGGATTTAAAAAACTGTATCCATGAATTTAATAATAATGCTATTATTCACGACAACATAAATAATGATTTTATACAAAGTCAATATAATGTAATCAAACTATAATTTTCGCAAATATATTATTCATATATCTATATATATATATGAATAAAGAGTATTTAATCAAAAATCTTAAACATTGGGATTGGAAATCTTATGGGAAAGAAAATAAAGATTTGCATTATAAATCCAGTAGTTTATTAAAACACGCATTGAACCATGGTATTAAAGAAGGGCGATCTTTAAAATTTGATTTTAATAAAAATTTTTTAAAGCATAAAAATGTGAATTTGGCAGAATATTTTAATCAATTAGATAATTTTTTTATTATACAACCAATATTTAGTTTAGGTAATCGTTTGATGGCAATAGCGTCGGCATATAGTATATGTAAAGAACTGAATAAAAATTTAATTATTAATTGGATTCCGGACTGTCATTGCGATTGTAGAATAGAAGATATAATAGTAAATATCAATGATTTATGTGTAGGAGTTATTGACAATATAGATACAAATAAATTGATGAAATTGGGAATAACATTTCAAAGGAATTATAATGATAATCCGATTATTGATCATACTAAAAAAAAAATATATGTTGAATCAAATAATATTTTAAATAACGAACATTCAAATAAACATATAAATGATTTTTGTGATTTATGTAAAGGAAATGTAGATATGATTAAAAATATCATGACACTGAACAATAACTCTTTAGATTTCTATATATTTAATTATAAATTGTTATATAATCAATCATTAAAACGTGGTTTAACTACCAAAATTTCTTCAGTTTGCACTATGGCGACAGAAAAGAATTTTGTAGAATTAGAATTATTATTAATGTCGTTAAATTGTTTTAATCAAAATTTAAATACATATATCATTTGTGATAATTATATTAATCATGAAATAGAAAAAAATAAAACAAAATTTAAAAATTTACATATTACACTAGTAAACAATCTATCTTGTTCTAAATATTCTAACATAAGTTCAGATTTTCAACAAGATAAAACCAAAAGACAGATATGGATAGATTTCATGTTAGAGAAAACTACTATTATGAAAATAGCGTTACAAAGTAATCCCAATACAATATTTTTAGATTCAGACAAGGTTTTTTTTGACAAATTACCTTTAGTTGGTAATGAAGATGTTTGTTTATCCATTCATGATACTAATTTTAGCACTCATAAACAATTTGGTTTGTTTAATGGTGGTTGTGTGTATACTAATAAATTAGATTTTTGCGATTGGTGGAAAGATAAAACAAATGAATTACAAGAAAAAACATTCATGGAACAAGGACCATTAACCCATATATATGAAACAAATTTTTCTTATTCTGTATTTAATAATGGAATTAATTTAGGTTATTGGCGACCATTATTAAAAGATGATGCTAAAACCGCAGAAATGAATTTAAATAATATTTATATTGATAAAACGAATAATGAAATAATGTATCATGATGACAAAATTATATCAATTCATACACATTTTTTTATGAATCCTGACCTCCCACATATTAAAAACATTATGATTCCTTTCAATAAAATGATTTTGAATACCTTTGTATTGTCAAAATGTCATAAAATACAAAACATATGTAATTATATTTTTGACAAACAAAAAGAATTATTAAACCATGAAGGAAAGCAAATATATAATAAAATAAATTACATTAACAAACAAAAATTTGTATTTATTTGCGATAATGGTTTAACTAATCGAATATTAACACTTATAAACGCAATTTATATGTCAAATCTCATTGACCAAATGATATATATTTATTGGCCTGTTAATACGACATGTGGATGTTCATATTATGATTTATTTGAGAAACATCCACAATTGATTTTATTAACTGAATATGAATTAAAACAGATTATGACAAATGAAAAAATATATCATATATCTACAAGATCAGAAAAAGAACTTAATCATTCTATTACTATAAATCAATTCAAAAACAATTATAATTTTAAAGAAATTAATGAATCACTCGATTTAAATGATTTTAAACAATTGATTAAAAATGTTACATCTACTGCGATTTTTAGTACATTTTATTTATTTCATACATTTATTAAAGAAAAGGATATACAATACATATGGAATACAATAAAAGTTCAGTCGCATTTGATAAAACGTGTAAACAAAATAGTAAATGAAAAATATATTAATGATGATGTTTTTGGGATACATTTACGATATACAGACGCAACATTTGTTCAAAATAATTTAAATATTAAATTAAAAATAATTGATGATATGAAAAAGATTATAAAAACAAATAAACATCAAAAGTTCTTTATTGCTTGTGATGATAATTCTGTAAAGTTAGAATTTGTAAATATATTCCCCGATAATATTATTTATTTTACAACAGCAGAATTTCAAGATATAAATAGTGATGATGAACGCAAATGGGGTGCTAAATATGAATTAAACAATATTATTAGAACAAAAGAATCAACATATGATGGGTTTATTGAATGGTTATTATTAAATAAAACTACATTTAAATATGGAACTGGTTCATCTACATATAGCATTTTATGTAGTTTATTACAGAAACGCAAACAAACATTGTGGTTTATTAATGCGGGAAAGGTTGAAAAATCTATTGATTATAAATTGATGTAAATTTTTGTAAATTTTATTACGTAACTATATAATATATGTTAGTAAATTACAATGAAAATGAACATGGACAAATTAATGTTATAAATGAATATTCAGAAAAAAAAATACCATATTATTTTATAGACAATAAAGCAAATAGTAAAAACATAGGATTTTTTGGAAATTGTCATATGTTTGTAATAGCATTTTTTTTTAATATTATAACAAATAAATCATATAATATATACATATTTAATTCTTGGCTTTTTAATAAAGTTCTTGCTGAGAATAAAATAACAAATGATGAATATTATAATATTTCAAATCAAATAAAAGATAAAATTGGTGACTTAGATATATTAGTTTATATGGAACATAAGTGTAATTATCTAGAATTTGCTGCAGATATTTCTGCGGTAGTAAAAGATGAATGTCAATGTATTAAAATTCCTAACATTCAGTTAATGTTTAAAAATGATCCAAATTACCTCATTCACTCCAAGCATGATAATTATGAGGATGCGTTCAAACATTCATTTCATATGTTAATACAATCAATTAATAATTCAGATTTTCCAGAACTAATTTATATTGTAAATAATATAGAAAATAATTATTTTTTTAGAAGTCCTTCACATCCAACATATTTTGTGTTGTTTATAATAACTGATTTAGTTAAAAGTACTATATGTAAAATATCAAAAAAGACAATTGATTATTATTATAGTAATAAGAACTTGTATGATTTTTTATTATCAGAACAAAATACTTTAATTACTTTACCCAATCCTATTTATGAATTAACTGAAGAAGAAATGAAACTTACAAAAATGAAATATATAAAAGATGAAAAAATAGATTTATATTAAGTTTGAAACAGAAAACTATAACCTTAACTCAGTTGAATATTTAAATTTTATAAATTCAAAATTATTAAATAACTAAAATTTTTATTTTTATTATAAAAAATTTTCATAATAAAAATTACTCATTTAATGGTATAAAATCAGAAGAAAAATCATTTATTTTAACACCTAAAAATGTTTCAATTAAATTCCAATCAATGTTATTAGAATCAATTGTTATATAATCAAGATTATTTTGTTCTAAAAATTCTTTGTATATATTTTGTTGAAATTCAATTTCTTTTTTCTTTTTGTCGATTTCATTTTTATCAATTTTAATGTTATCAATATTTGTATTATAATCATCTTTGTCTTTACTATTTTTTAAATGATATATACCTGTTTTTTGTGCTTTTAAACTAGATATTGCAACTTCTTCACAATCTCTTACTAAATGAATAATTTTAATATTTTTGTTTAAAATACTATCGATCTTTGTTTGATTATACATAACTTTTACAAAATCATTATTTTTCATTTTTGAAAAGATTTTTTTTTCATCATAATTTAATAAATAAGGTACATTTAAGTTAGTGTATCTTATAGTATAGTCTTCTTTATAAAAATCCCATATTCTTTTATCTTGACCTAATTCACCAAAATCATTTAAATCACCTTTAATGTTGTTTTTTAAAATGTTATAAAAGTAACTACTTCTACTTCTTTGAGTAGTTAAAATTATGAATGGAGAACAATTATTATTCATTATAAATTAACTATATATTTTGTAATTTACAAATATTATTAATAATAAATTTACCAATAAATTTAAATTTTTCTGGTTTATAATGATTTAAATCTAATTTTGTTGTTTTATTATCTTTAAATTCTAAAATTTCTTCAGGTTTATATAATTTAAATAATTTATTAATATCACAATAAGATATACACTTTTCATTTTTTGATAAACAAAATTCATGTAATATTGTATTTAAATGATTTCGTGATTTATAAAGATGTTTTAACCAATCAGTATTGTTTAATAAATTCTCATTAATTGGTGGAACAATATGACCAACAAAAATAACTCTACAATTTACCATTTTAGTTATGATGTTTAAATCATTCATAATTTCATCATCTGTTTGTTTATAATTTTTAAATT
>Ga0209632_10001946_pt1 | contig 20255 bp, 15 predicted proteins | sample COG_10_FD_184754 | JGI IMG/M metagenome (GOLD analysis project Ga0209632, IMG submission 184754) | Pelagic Microbial community sample from North Sea - COGITO 998_met_10 (SPAdes) (version 2) | ecosystem: Environmental > Aquatic > Marine > Neritic zone/Coastal water | place: Helgoland, sampling... | reverse complement strand
GTTATGAATACATCAGTTTCTAGCAAATCGTAGCCCACAAACTCTTCTCGGTCGTCTTGTTTAAGTACGGTCCAATCTGAACTTTCTGTTACCGTAGCAGCACGAGAACGCTCTTTTTGCTTTTGAAGACCTTCGTTGAAACCTTGAATGTCCACGTTAAGCCCTTTTTCTCGAGCCATCAGTTCTGTAAGATCGATCGGGAAGCCAAACGTATCGTAAAGTTCAAAAGCAAATCCACCATCGATGGTCTTTCCTTTCAACGAATCAACATGATTGTTGAAACGGTCAATCCCTTTATCGAGTGTGCGTAGAAAGGAGGATTCTTCCTCCTGAATTACACGCGTAATAAGCTCCTGCTGTTTCTTCAATTCTGGAAATGCATCACCCATTTGGTTCGCTAGAATTGGAACCAATTTGTACATGAATCCCTCTTTGAAATCAAGAAAACTGTAGCCGTAGCGAATAGCTCTTCTCAGAATCCGTTTTATCACGTATCCAGCACCTGAATTGCTTGGAATTTGACCATCGGAAATGGCGAAAGAAACGGCTCTGATATGGTCAGATATTACGCGAATAGCCACATCAGTCTGATTATCTGAAGCTGTGTATCTAATACCACTTAAATCGGAAATCTTTGCAATAAGTGGGCTGAAAACATCGGTGTCGTAGTTGGATGTCTTGCCTTGCAGTGCCATACAAAGCCGTTCGAACCCCATTCCCGTATCAACATGTTGAGAAGGGAGATTCTCTAATGAGCCATTTGATTTTCTATTGAATTGTATAAACACCAAGTTCCAAATTTCCACTACTTGTGGATGGTCTGCATTCACCAAATCCCGACCAGGTTTGGCCTTCCGTTCTTCATCTGAACGTAAATCAACATGAATTTCTGAACACGGACCGCAAGGCCCTTGGTCGCCCATTTCCCAGAAATTATCCTTCTTATTCGCTCTCAGAATTCTATCAGACGGTAAGAATTTTTTCCACAAATCTTCAGCTTCTGTGTCTGCTTCTAGTTTATCAGCAGCATCACCCTCAAAAACGGTTGCGTATAAACGTTCTGGGTCTAGACCGTAAATATCAACCAGAAGTTCCCAAGCCCATTCAATTGCCTCCGTTTTAAAGTAATCTCCAAAACTCCAATTGCCAAGCATCTCAAACATGGTATGATGGTAGGTGTCAACACCCACTTCTTCCAAATCGTTGTGCTTGCCCGAAACGCGCAGACACTTCTGCGTATCTGCAACACGTAGATCCTTTGCCGCTCTGTTTCCAAGGAAAATATCCTTGAACTGATTCATGCCTGCATTGGTGAACATCAGCGTTGGGTCGTCCTTCACAACCATTGGTGCAGATTCCACAATTCTGTGCTGTTTTTCGTTGAAGAAATCGAGGAATTTCTGGCGGATTTCCTTGCTAGTCATGTTCGGTTTGATCTTTGGGTCAGATGCAGATGGCTAATTCACTGTAGAATAGCTCGTTAATCAATTTTCTTAAATTCGCGAAGCTTATTCATTTTGAAAGGCGGCAAAATTAAGGAATAGACAAGGAATGTCTAAAGTCAAATTCCAGTTTGATAAACGTACGTTAACCTACCGAAAGGTTGAGATTGGAACGAAGCAGGTTTTGTTCCGGGTTTTCGGTTACTTGGCTGCAGCTTCGGTATTCGCAGTTTTGGTTGTTGTGGCCTTTACCACCTTTTTTGACAGTCCAAAGGAAAAGCAGTTAAAGCGTGAAATTGCTGCTATTGAACTTCAATATTCGGTATTGGGTAGACGAATGGCTCGAGTGGACCAAGTGCTTGCTGAATTGCAAGAAAAGGACGATGACATCTATCGGGTGATTTTTGAAGCAGAGCCGATTCCAAGCTCTGTACGTGCTGCGGGTTTTGGTGGAGTAAACCGCTACAGAGACTTGGAGCGGTTAGAGAACTCAGATATCGTTGTAAACACAACCAAGCGACTTGATGAGTTAACGAAGCAATTGGTTGTTCAATCAAGAAGTTTTGATGAGGTAATTGCTCTGGCGAAAAATAAGGAAGCCTTATTGGCAAGCATTCCTGCCATTCAGCCTGTTTCTAACGAAAAGCTGACAAGAGTTGCCTCAGGTTTCAATTATCGAATTCATCCTATCTACAAGGTCAGGCATTTTCATACTGGAATCGATTTTTCTGCTCCGCGAGGAACCGAAATTTACGCTACAGGTGATGGTGTAATTGAATCAGTAACCATGAAGAAGGGTGGCTACGGTTATCACGTGGTTATTAATCATGGTTACGATTACAAAACGCTCTATGCACACATGAGTCGATTTAAGGTAAAAGTGGGAGAGAGGGTTAAGCGTGGTGATGTAATTGGTTACGTAGGAAGTACTGGAACGAGTACGGCTCCACACCTGCATTATGAGGTGATTAAGAATGGTGAAAAAATCAACCCAATGAACTTCTTCTTCAATGATTTGACTCCGGAGGAGTACGAAAAAGTGTTAGAACTTTCATCACAATCCAACCAATCGTTTGATTAATGGGCTACAAAGAAAAACCCATCACAAAGCTTTACTATTCGATTGGCGAGGTAGCCAAAATGTTTGGTGTAAATAATTCGCTTATCCGTTTTTGGGAAAAAGAATTTGATATTCTCAAACCGAAGAAAAATGCCAAAGGCAACCGTCTTTTTACTCAGAAAGATGTCGATAATCTCAAAGTAATTTACCACTTGGTAAAGGAGCGTGGTTTTACGCTTGAAGGCGCTAAGAAGAAGCTTCGAGAGAATAAAGGAGACACTATTCAGAACGAAGAAATTGTGGAACGTTTAAAGGATATTCGCAGTTTTCTAGTTGACTTGCGAGATAATCTTTAATCATCCCTGCTGCGGCATCGTGGCCTTTTCTCTTACTACTTCACCAAAATCTCTTCCTGAAGACTTAGCTTCTGCCCAAGAAACAAAGTCGAAATACTCGAAAGCGCTGCTTTCAAGTTGATCACCTTTTAGTGCTCGCATTTTATCTAAGAAAACTTCATATTGTTCATTCTCTGATATTTTATCTGGCGACTTGAGCAACTTAGTAATAAGTTCTAAAAATGAAGTCTCGAACTTGAAATAGCGATTTCGCGTGCTCAAATATCGCTGAGTTGATCGCAAAGCATAGGGTAGGAGGTTCTTATTATTTAGCTCAATATGAATAAGAAGGTTCAGTAATTGTCCAAAGCAATAGATGTCCAGACTTTTCGAAATGTCGATATCGTTGAGCAGACGATTGGTCCATTTTAGCGCATCGTTGTACTTCTTGGCACCAAAATAAATGATTGCAATGTTAAAGTAGAAAAAGGCTTTCCGAACACTATTCAATTGGTTTTCATAAAGCATAAGACCATTCTCAATCTGAGGAATGATTTCTAGACCTTTTTCAAATTCTCCCGTAAGGAAATAGATTGTCAACTCGATGCTGTTGGCGCTTGAGAAAAGCTTGATTTCCAAGTCTTCATTGTTTTTAATCTCCATCGTTTCCGGTAATTCACGCAGCTTCTTTAAGTAGAAGAAAACGGCTTTGAAATCCTTTACTTGACTTGATACATAAACGATATTGGTAAGAATGGAGAAGTAAATGTTCGGCTCTTCCTGAAACTTATCCAGGTTGGCTTCAATGTGGTCTACGTTTGCCTTCAAATACTTGAACGAGTTGGCGTAATCTCCCACTCCAAAATAGTATGCACTGTATATATGGTTGTATAAATACTCCGACTGATAGAATATATGTTCCGCTTCTCGATTAAGCAGCGTATCATCAATAATTGATTTCAATTTGGTCAAACCTTCTTCGGTTCTGGCCTTTCCTTTTTTGTTGAGGATATGGAACAAGCGGCTTTTAATTCCCCAGAAATCATTGTAAACCTCAATCAATTTGGTGATGCGTGTATTCTCGTGCATCATCGCTTCTAGTTCCTCGTCTCCAATGTTTTCGTAGTTGTCCTTTTCTACAAGCAACTTTTCCCACATGAAAATTTCTAGTAGAGATGTATGCTTATCATATTTATATGCGAGCTTTTTTGCGCCATCCAAAAGCTTCTGGCTTTGACCATACAGCCCCTTCTTATAGAGGATTTCCGCGCAATGCAATGTGCGTTTCAATTGCGCGTCAATTGAGCTGTTAGAGTGGTAAGCATCCAGGGCTCTTAGAATCACATCATAAAGCCTTGTTTTTGCAATGGGAAGTGACTTTATGAGCGATGGATTCTTCAGGTTTTTCTTGAGTAGATTTTCATCATATCCCGATTGTTTATCCACGGCATCGAACAAAATCTGGTGATTGTTCTTGTCACCGGCTTGTTTAGACGTATAAACTTTAAAGTACCGTTTCTCGGCCTTGCTCAGCGACTTGATTAGCTGGAATATCTTATCTGATGAGGTCTTAGACATGTAATTTAAATTAACGCTTTTGTATCCAATAAATCGCTTAGAGAGGTAATATATTATCGAAACCGTTAACTATTCCGTTACAGTCTTCGCCCAAATCCGCGCAGTAGTTTAAACTGAACACGGTGGTTAAGGCTGTTTTCATTTTAGGGTTCATTTGGTTACTTTTAAGATAATGCAACAAAACCCTTGGTTAGACATGTAATTAAACAAATGTCGAGAGCTGGTTTAGATGTTTGATGTGTAATTATTGGACGATTTGTTGAAATGTCTTAGAAGCGTAATTGTTAATAGACGTTAAATGTGAATCAATCATTTGAAAATCAATAAGATAGAATAATGAAAAACGGGATTACAATCGTTTTGAGGTGTATAGAATGGTCGCTTACGTGGTTTGACCATCTGCAACACCCTACCTAACTTTAGTCCAGCGATTGAGAGAAAACAGAAGTCGAACCTTTAAATGACAACATGATGAAAAACATTTACAAAGATTACAAGAGCCACAAAGCAGTAAAAGGTCTGCTGCGTATTTCCACCATTATAATCATGGTAATTGTGTGGATACTTATAGATAAGGGAAACATCTACGGTCAGAGTCTGGCTGATAGAGCTCAGATTTCTAAAGAAGCTTTGGAGCAGACAGAAGCTCTTCAATCACCTTTATTCAAAGGTGGAGATGATGATCGTGATGGAGATATTCCAACCGAGGGTGATGAAGATAATACGTTTACCGTGAAGCCTAATCCGGTAGAAGGTGACCTCGTATTTGATTTTGAGTTTACGGTAAAGACCACAATCCCAGTTGAGATTTATAATCCACTCGGGAAGCTGGTTGATCAAAGCACTTTTGTTCCTGGTGTTAGTTCTCAGAAACTAGATTTTCGAAGATTGCCGGTAGGAATGTATATCGTTCGGCTTGATCTTGGCGACAAGACTGAAGTGAGACGAATTATTAAGAAGTAAAAAAGTATTAGCGTACACCTCGTTCTTTGACATACTGATAAGAAGAAAAAGACTGTAACCCCGTTTCTTCGTTTTAGAAATGCTTACCAGTAAGCAGATAATTGCCAACGTAGTCGGCAACACCTTCCTCCAGCGTGTGGAATGGTTTTGTAAAACCGATTGACCTCAATTTGGTCATATTGGCCTCTGTAAAATACTGGTACTTATCTCGAATATCTGCTGGAGTATCTACAAAACTGATATTCTCTGTTTTGCCCATAGCCTTAAATGTGGCTTTGGTTAAGTCGAGGAAAGTTCTGGCTTGTCCAGTCCCTAGATTGTAGATGCCCGAATGTTTTCGAGTTTCCATAAGGAAAATGCAAGTTTCGATAATGTCTTTCACGTAAATGAAATCTCTGAGTTGCTCGCCATCTTGGTAGTTCGGGTTGTGCGAACGAAAGAGTTTCATCTCTCCAGTTTTAGTAATCTGGTTGAACGCGTGAAGGATTACGGACGCCATTCTTCCTTTATGATATTCGTTTGGGCCATATACGTTGAAGAATTTCAACCCCGACCAAAAATATGGTTTGGTAGCCTGGTCGATGGCCCATAGATCGAATTCGTTTTTCGACTCTCCGTAAGGGTTTAAGGGTTTGAGGTTTTGTATCACGGAATGATTGTCCTCAAATCCAAGTTCTCCCAAACCGTAAGTCGCAGCCGATGAAGCATAGACTAAAGGAAGACCGAATTCGGCACACAGGTTCCAGACTCGTTTCGAGTAATCGACATTGAGTTCTTGAAAAATTTGATGGTTGAATTCGGTGGTGTCTGTTCTTGCACCCAAATGAAAGATGAACTGAATGAAACGATGATTGTCTTCAATCCATTTGAAAAAGTCTTTACGGTCAACTTTGGCCGTTAGTTCCTTTCCATCTAAGTTTTTGTTTTTGATGGGATTGCTGAAATCGTCCACGGCTACTAAATCAGCGTAGCCGGCATTTTTTAATCCTGCCAAAAGACAACTTCCGATAAAACCTGCAGCTCCAGTAACTACAATCATTAGTTGAAAATCTGAAGTATATTTCCGTTGAAAGACGTATTGTATTGTTGTAGCCCAATGGCTGCTGGGCCTTCGGTTGGCGCGCCATCTACAATCAGAAATTTGGATGAGCAACAGGTGTTGTCTACCGCAAAAATATCTGTGTTATCCATAGATACTCTGCAGTCGTCTTCAACCAAAAACGTGCAATGGCGATCATAAGCACGAAACTCGTCAGGCGAAAAACGGTAAACGATAATGCCTCTAGATCCACCACCTATGTATACCCAGCCACCGATGGCAAGGAGGTCTGCAAACTCAGGGTTTGAAACCGTAAGTTGATAGTTTACTGGAACGAATGGAATGCCGCTGCCACTTCTGCGTTCGCAAGATGCGAACACGGTCACTAGCAAGGCAGCTAGTAAAAAAATGAAGCTTCGGTTTAATTGCATGGAGCAAAAGTAGCGCTTACAAACAGATGGGATTATGAATTATTGCTTCGTACGTTGCCTAATTTGCTTTCAGGAGTTATTTTGCGGGCTTTCCTTCAAATTTCAAATTTGTGATAGACTGTGTCCGCACAGTTACATTGAATTTCATCTGTAAACACCATTTTTGGACAATCGATTTTATGAAACGATTCTTACTCCTCTTTTTCTTATCAGTATTAACAACGGCAAGTTTTGCCCAAAGCTCTGCAACCAAAGCACAAAAAGCCGCGGATAAGAAGCAGGAAGCCCTAAAGAAAGAGTCTGTTGCTGCACAGGAAAAAGGTAAAAAACGACACCTGAAAAATCAGGATAAGGAGACACGGAAGCGTATGAAAAAGACGCAGAAGAAGTCGAAGAGGAAACAAAAAGGTAAAAAGTGGACATCTAAAAAAAGAAGAGAATAAAATGGAAGATTTCGGAAACATAGTTTACGTGTTGGGAGCCATAGCATGGTTTGCTTGGAATACCTACAAGAAGTCTCAGGGCGGAAAGAAAAAGCCAGCTACTGCTTCTAGTACTAAGCCAACAAGTCGACCTGTTGATACTATCGAAGAGTCGAAATCACTGGAGGATATGATTCTGGAGCAATTTGGACAGAAGAAAGAGGAACCAGTTCAGTACCAACCTAGAAAGCACGAAAATGCGGACAAGTTTTTAGATACAGATTTGACGCATTCTCATTTGTCTGAGGATTACACAATGTCAGTAACCGAAATGAAAAGCCATCGGGTCACTCGTCAAGTTCCTAAGTTGAAGGTTGAAGAGGAGGTAGAAGAAAGCGTATTTGATTCGCTAATGCCAAACGGCTTCAATTTGAGACAGGCTGTGGTCCTCAATGCAATACTCGAAAGACCCTATAAATGAACTTAAATTAACACCTGTTAACAATTGTTTAATAAATTTTGACTCACGGATTGATGTTTGCTACTTTAGCCGCTCTTTTTTGAGAGCATAATTGAAAAGTATTTTGGTATGATAAAAAGACTTCTACTTCTTAGTATAATCATTGTGAGTGCGGCAGGCATTTCACGAGCCCAAATTGGTACTGGTGGTGTCTACGGAACTATTGTAGATGATAAAGGTGAGCCTATTCCGTTTGCCAACGTAGCCATACTACAGTCTGGTCAGTTGGTAACTGGTAGCACTACCGATTTTGATGGTCAGTACAAGATTAAGTCTCTCAAACCGGGTGGCGATTACACCATTAAGGCTTCAGTTGTTGGTTTTACGGCTCAGGAAAGAACTGGTGTTGTTATCAAAGCAGGTCAGAATTCAGAGGTGAAATTTGAAATGTCTGCCGGAGTTAAGCTAGACGAGGTGCAGGTAGTAGCTTATGTGGTTCCATTGATTGAAAAAGATGGAGGGTCTAACACTACGATTACAGGTGCAGATATTGAGAAAATGCCAAGTAGGGGAGCTGCCGCGGCAGTAACTACAGTTGCAGGTGTTCAGGATAATGATGGTGCTATTGGTAGTGTAAAAGGAACAAGAAGCGGTTCTACCGATACTTATATTGATGGTGTTAAAGTTAGAGGAGGGTCAAGCCTGCCTCAAGCGGCAATTGCTCAGGTTACTGTACAAACCGGTGGGATTCCTGCACAGTTTGGTGATATTACTGGTGGTGTTATTTCGATTACAACGAAAGGCGCTTCTCGCAAGACTTATGGTGGAATTGAGCTTGTAAGTTCAGGTGGTATCAAATACAACGATAATAACGACTACCTTTTTGACCCGCAGGGATATCATTTGCTTGCAGGAAATGTTTCTGGACCATTGCTTAGCATCAAGGATAAGTCTGACCCAACAGGAAAGACCAAAAAGCCAATTTTAGGTTACTTTCTTGCAGGGGAGGTTAATTACGTACAGGATCCTCGTCCTTCAGCTATCGGTGCATATTACGTAAAGCAAGATGTGCTTGATGATTTAAGACAGAATCCAATTATTCAGGCTTCGGATGGTTCTTCTGTATTGCGCTCTGAACTTATTCGTCAAAATGATTTAGAATGGACAGCTCAGCGTAAGAATGTGAGACGAAGAGGTGTTGTTGCTTCGGGTAACCTAGATTTTTACCTGCCAGCAGATGTTACACTGAAAATTGGTGGAAACATTGATTTCAATGATAACCGTGCTTACAGTTACGCGGGGTCGCTTTTTAACTTTGATAATAACGGAGAAGTTATTAATAAGACATGGAGGGTTTATGGGAGATTTACGCAACGTTTCACACCAAAAGCTCCAGAAGATGGTGAGCGAAGAAAGAAGTCGGGTATAGGAAGCGCATACTATAGTATTCAGGCGGATTACTCTAGTTTTCAGCAACAAACACGAGATGACGAGCACCGAGATGAACTGTTCCGTTATGGTTACGTAGGGAAGTTTACAACTTACAAGGAGAAGACTTATGCTTTTGGTACGTATGAAGATGAAAACCTTGGTACCATTGCGGGTCTTATTCAAGGACCAGATAGAGATACCCTTATCACTTTTGAAGGGTCCGATATTAACCCTTACCTATCTGCTTACACACAACAATTTTATGATTTAAACCCTGATGCTCAGGGTAATTATGAAAACCTTAGTCAGATTGAGCAGGATCGTGGAGCAATCAGAAATGGTGACTCTCCAAGAAGCGTATATGGCCTCTGGAGTAATACAGGAACTCAGTACAATAGCTATAGTAAATTGGATAATACTCAGTTCAGAGTGATGGCAACTGGTTCTTTCGATATTGGAAAGCATTCAATCTCGCTTGGTTTTGAATATGAGCAGCGTAAAGATGCTTTTGTAGGATATTCTCCTTACGCACTTTGGGAACTTACAAGACAGTATGCAAATAGTCACTTGGCACAGCAGGATACGGAGAACGGTATGTTGAGTTTTGACTCAAATGGTGTTTATACTGATACAGTTTCATTCAATCCACTGTACACGGCTGATAATGATTATCCGAATAGAGGTGAGGGTCAGTTTTACATCGATTATAATATTCGAGAAGCTTTGGGACTTGACCCAGCTGGAACAGATTGGATTGATATTGATTCGTACGACCCTGATTTTTACGACATAGGTATGTTCAGTGCTGATGAGCTTTTGAACAATGGGAACAACTTGGTTAGCTACTATGGCTTTGATCATACAGGTAAGAAGCTGACTTCAAAACCAACTTTCGATGATTTCTTTACAGAAAGAGATGAGTTCGGAAACTTCACCCGTAAAATCGGTGCTTTCGAACCAATTTATATTGCAGGTTACATTCAAGATGAGTTCACTTTTAAGGATTTGATTTTCCGTATTGGTGTTCGTGTTGATAGATTTGATGCAAACCAAAAAGTGTTGAAAGACCCGTATTTGCTTTACGAAGCATACACTGCGGGTGAAATCACGACCATTAATGGCGACCCTGTAAATCATCCGAGTAACATTGGGAGTTCTGCTGTTGTTTACGTAAATGATGTTCAGAATCCTTCTGCAATTGTTGGTTATCGCGAAGGCTCGGTTTGGTTCGATGGACAAGGAACTGAGATAAGCGACCCATCTATTTTACGTACAGGAACAGGAATTGCGCCTTATTTGATTGATCCAGACCAAGAAGTTATTTCATCTGGTGCATTCAAGGATTACGTACCACAAGTGAATGTGATGCCGAGGATTTCATTCTCATTCCCAATTTCGGACAATGCACTTTTCTATGCTAATTACGATGTTTTAACACAGCGTCCTAGCACGGGTAACAGATTGGATTTGATTGATTATCTGTACTTGGAGAATCAAACTAGCCGTATTAATAACCCAGACTTGAAGCCGGAAACTACAATTGAATATGCAATTGGGTTCAAGCAAACAATTGGGAAAAGATCAGCTATTGAGTTAAATGGTTTCTACCGTGAAATGAGAAATCAGATTGCCACAGTTCGAGTAACGGAAGCTTTTCCACGAACTTACACTACGCTAGGTAATCTTGATTTTGGTACTGTAAAGGGTTTGACCGTTTCTTACGATTTGAGAAGAACCAAGAACCTTTCTATGCGTCTGGCTTACACGCTTCAATTTGCAGATGGAACGGGGTCTAGTATTGAAACGGGTGTGAACTTGGTAAATGCTGGGTTTGATAACCTTCGTGTAATTCAACCGTTAGATTTTGACCAAAGACACAACATTGTTGTGTCTGCTGATTACCGATTTGGTAGTGGAAAGAATTACAACGGTCCAAAAACGGTTACAAAAGGAGGTAAAACCATTAACTGGTTGCAGAATTTTGGAGTAAATGCGATTATCCGCGCTGGTTCAGGAAATCCATATACAAGACAGTCTAATACAACCGGAACCGCTCTTGGAATTGGTACTCCATTCACTGAAGGGTCTATTAACGGTTCTTCACGTCCATGGCAATTTAGAGTTGACATGAGAGTGGATAAAGACATAACCATCAAATGGACGAAAGGAAAAGAAGGTGGTAAGCCAGCTAAGAGTTCTAACTTGAATATTTATGTAGATATTCAGAACTTATTGAATACGCAGAATATTCTCGGTGTTTACCGTAAGACAGGAAATCCAGCTGATGATGGTTTCCTTAATGCGGCCGAACATCAGCCTACTATACAATCTCAAACTGACGAACAATCATTCCGTGACCTGTACGCAGTGGCAGTTAATAATCCCTTCAATTTCTCTTTACCAAGGAGAATTCGCTTGGGGCTTCTGCTAAACTTTTGATTGAATAGAAAAAATTAAGGTCATGTCAAAACAAAATCAATTATTACTTATTGCAGTTTTCCTTATCGGTTCTATCGGTATGGCAAATGCTGAAAGAACTAAAGGAGCTAAGAACGCTTCAGCAAAAACATCCCAATCAAAAGGATTGGCGGCAGGATGTGATCCGCCCGCTACATCTATCCAATTGGATTTGAACAATGTGAGAACATTGGTTCATTCTGGAGGAGATATGTGGGGAAACCTTGCAACCAACGTTTCTGCGTATGAGATACCAAAGGGAGGTGGTGTGCATGCATTATACCGCGGTTCGCTTTGGATGGGCGGTGTTGATGTTAACGGCCAATTAAAGGTTGCGGCTGTTCGGTTCCGGCAAAATGGTTTTGACTTCTGGCCTGGACCATTGAACTTATCTACCGCGGAAATTGATGCTCAGACATGTTCTGATTATGACCGATTTTATAAAATTACTCGAACAGAGGTTGATCAGTTTGTTGCTTGGTATCTATGTACGAATGATCCAGCTTGTGATGAAGCAACGGAATATCCTGGATATGCTATTCCTGAGTCTATCCTAAACTGGCCAGCACATGGTGAAGTGTCAAAAGGACATGACTATAACCTTGCTCCTTATTATGATGCAGATGGAAGTGGAAGCTACAATCCTGAAGACGGTGGTGATTACCCTTATTATGACTTGAATCCAACTGATTTCAATTGTTTGGTTGAGCGTGAGGTGAAGCTTTTTGGCGATGAAACTCTGTGGTGGGTTTTCAACGATAAGGGAAATATTCACACTGAAACTGGAGCCAACCCTATCGGAATGGAGATTAGAGGTCAGGCTTTTGCCTTCTCTACCAATGACGAGATTAATGACATGACCTTCTATAATTATGAGATGATTAATAGAGGTTCATTTACCCTTGTCAATACATACTTCGCGCAGTGGGTGGATGCAGACCTTGGTTTTGCGGAAGACGATTATGTTGGTTGTGATGTTAGACGAGGTTTGGGATATTGTTACAACGGACTTGCTGTAGATGGTACAGGTGGTCCTCAACAGTATGGTGCTAATCCACCAGCAGTTGGGATTGACTTTTTTCAAGGTCCTTATCAAGATGCAGATAGTTTGGACAACCCTCTTTATAACAATTGCGAAGTAGCTCAGGCTGTTAGCGAAGGTGGTATCGTATATGGCGGTATTGGAGTTGGTTATGGAGACGGTAGGATTGATAACGAACGCTTCGGAATGAGACGTTTTGTTTATCACAATAACGCTCCAGGAATTCAGGGAGACCCTGACAATGGCGCTGACTACTACAATTACATGCGTGGTATTTGGCTTGATGGAGCAGATATGTGTTATGGAGGAACAGGCCACCCTAATGGAGGTTGTGATGTTGGAACTGATGCTGGTTACATGTTTCCTGGAGATTCTGACCCTTGTGGCTGGGGAACTAGTGGTCTACCACAAACACCTTGGACTGAGCAGTCTGCAGGTAATGCACCTTTGGATAGACGTTTTATGCAATCTGCAGGGCCGTTTACGTTGGAGCCGGGTGCTGTAAACGATATTACAGTTGGAGCTGTTTGGGCACGTGCTAATAATGCATCTGATCCATTTGAGTCTGTTGAGAGAGTACGAATTGTTGATGATAAGGCGCAGTCTCTTTTCGATAATTGCTTTGTTTTGATTGATGGACCAGATGCTCCTGAATTGAGCATTGTAGAGTTGGATAGAGAATTAATTCTTACACTCTTCAATCCAACATCTTCAAACAATGCAAATGAGAGTTATGCTCAGATAGATCCGTTTATTCCGCCACTTTGGGAAGACAATATTTTCCGATTTGAAGGGTATCAGATTTTCCAGTTGAAAGATGCATCTGTGTCTTCATCTGACTTAGGTAACCCTGATTTTGCACGTTTAGTTTCTCAGTGTGATATTGAGAATATTGATTCACTTACAAACGGTCCAATATCTCAGTTGATAAACTTCACATTTTCTGATGAACTGAACGCAAGTATTCCTGTAGAACGAGTTAACGGAGCAAACGAAGGATTACAGCATTCTTTTCAGGTTACCCAAGATCAGTTTGCTACAGGGGATCGTCAGTTAATCAACCATAAGAAGTATTACTTCATGGCGATTGCGTATTCGTACAATAACTACAAAACGTACGATCAGAATGACCCATTACAATTAGATGGTCAGAAAAACCCATACTTGGCTGGTCGTAAAAATGCGTTTGGTGGTGCTATTGCTCCCGTTATCGCTATACCTCACAAAACAGAGCCAGAACAAGATGGAACTATTCTTTCTGCTCAGTATGGCGATGGCCCTAGACTTACGCGTATAGAAGGTCAAGGAAATGGAGGAAGAGACCTTTCTCTAGAGCGTCAAAGTATCCGCGATATTTTAGCTAGTTCTGAGGGTAGATTTAATGAGATTACATATCAAAGCGGTCAAGGGCCAGTTGATATCAAGGTTATCGACCCAAAGAATCTTCCTAATGCAGATTTCGTCTTCAAGATGCACGATTCTATTACATTAGGAGACCTGACTGATGCGTATTGGTCTTTGGAATGTATTGGAGGAGATTGCCCAACTATTCAAGGAAATCCAGACAATATTTTCTGGGCTAATAAGCCAATTGGTTTGTCAAATGGTAATGAACAGATAATTCCTGAATGGGGACTTTCTGTATTCCTTGAGCAAACTATCGATCCAGGTGATGAAGATGCTGGTAACGGACTTATTTCAAGTAGAATAAGTTATTCCGGAACGAGTTTTTGGCTAACAGGTATCTCAGATGTAGATGGTACAACATCACTAAACTGGATTAGAAGTGGAGAGGTAGCAGGAACTGACTATTCTGGAGACGCTGATCAGGTATATGAAACAGTATTAACAGGAACGTGGGCTCCTTGGAAACTTGCTAGCCATGCTGACAGTGTCATGTCGCCAACTTGGAGCAAGTTTAAGGCACTTAATGATTTGGATAACTTGGCGAGTATTGATGTAGAGATTACATCCGACAAATCTAAATGGACTAGATGTGCTGTTTTAGAAATCGGAGATGATTTTGTACCTACAATTGGTGATGCTCGAAGGTTCGACCTTAGAATGAGTCCATCTGTTGATAAGGATGGAAATCCAGATAATTCTGGAACAATGGGAATGAGTTGGTTCCCTGGGTTTGCAATAAATGTAGAAACAGGCGAAAGACTAAACATGGCTTTCGGAGAAAATTCATGGTTGCAACAAAGTAATGGTGCAGACATGATTTGGAATCCAACAAGCGAGTTTTTCGGAGCTGGAGGTCCTGCACTGCCAATTTTCGGAGGCGGTCATTATATCTATGTATTCGGTCATAACGATGATGATCCGAATAATGATGTACCAGCTTATGATGAAGGCGCGTTTATTTACGAGAAACTGTCGGACAACAACTTCCAACCAGGAGATCCATCTAAAAGAAGAGTTTTTAAAGATGCAATGTGGGTTGGTATGCCGCTTTTGTCTCAAAACGGAACATTGCTCGAAAACATTGTTAATCTAAATGTGCGAGTCACTAAGCCATACCGTTCGGATTATGCTCCAGGTTGGTCTGTTAGTCAGCCTGAGAACGACAATCTGCCGATGTACACTTTCTCAACTGGAGATTTTGCAACGGTAAGGGAAGATTTAACAACAGCTGAGGATGCACTTGATTTGATTCGCGCTGTACCTAATCCGTATTATGCAAATTCAGGATATGAGGAAACTCAATTAGAGAACAAAATCAAGATTATTAATCTACCAGTTGAGTGTACGGTTAGCATTTATACCGTAAACGGTATTATGGTTCGTCAGTTCAAGAAAGATTCACCGATTACATCTCTTGAATGGGACTTGAAGAATCATCAGAATATTCCGGTTGCAAGTGGTGTGTACATCATCCATATTGATGCTCCTAGTATTGGCGAAAAAGTAATCAAGTGGTTCGGAACTATCCGTCAGCTCGATTTGGATTCGTTCTAATTGAAAGTGTGATTGTATTGAAGAAAAACGATATGAGAAGAAGTTTAAAAATAGGTTTCATTGCATTGCTTAGCGGAGTGCTAGCGGTCCCTGCGATAGCAGGTAATTCAGACCGTGCAGGACAGGCTGGTGCAACAGAGCTACTCATTAACCCTTGGGCAAGAAGTTCAGGTTTTGGTAGTGCTAATACAGCATCTGTGCGAGGTTTGGAGGCGCAATATCTAAATGTGGCTGGTTTGGCTTTCACTAACAAAACTGAAGTGTTGTTTTCAAGCACGCAGTGGCTGGTTGGTTCTGGTGTTATGATTAACAGTTTCGGAATCTCTCAGAAAATTGGAGAAGCTGGAGTGATTGGTCTGGGCATTATGAATATGAGCTTTGGCGAAATCGATATTACAACTTCTGACTTACCAGAGGGAGGTATTGGTACGTTTTCTCCGAATTACCTGAATATTGGTATTTCTTATGCAAAGAGTTTCTCTAACAGTATCAATGGTGGAATTACCGTTCGTGTGATTAATCAAAGTATCTCAAACCTGAGAGCTTCAGGTGTAGCTTTTGATGCGGGTATTTCCTACACTACCGGCCTAGGAAATCGTGACAAGGAAAAGAATAAGGATAATGTCTCCTTTGGAATCTCATTAAAAAATGTTGGTCCCCCGATGAAGTTTAGTGGTGATGGACTTTCTGTTAGAGGTTCTGTTCCTGGAAGCGATAATAGTTTAACGCTTGAGTACCGCTCTGCTAAATATGAGATGCCATCTTCTCTGAACATTGGTGTTACTTATCATTGGAGAGATAATAAGTTGATGAACCGCGTTACAGGTGCAGCTAATTTTACTTCGAACAGTTTCTCTAAAGACCAATTTAGCTTTGGAGCAGAATATTCTTTTAAAGACCTTTTCATGGTGCGTGGTGGCTACGTACTACAGTTTGGTAAAGGAGGTCCGGATATTGCGGCTTCTGCGCTTACTGGGCCAACGGCCGGTGCAACAGTTGAAGTCGGTTTAGGAAAGAAAGGAACTGAAAAGAAAACCAAGTTGGGAATCGATTATTCATACCGACATACGAACCCATTTTCAGGAGTGCATTCTATTGGCGTGCGTCTAGCGCTGTAAGTTTAAATTCTTAATTTTATTGTAAAGAGTCCCGATTCAGTCGGGATTCTTTTGTTTTATACACCCATATAATAAACGTGTTATGAGTACATATTTGACGCAGGAAGGACTAGATAAACTCACGAAGGAGGTCGAGCATTTAAAGAGAGTTGAGCGCCCGTCTATTACGCAGCAAATCGCTGAGGCAAGAGATAAGGGAGACCTATCGGAAAATGCAGAGTATGACGCGGCTAAAGAAGCTCAAGGATTGTTAGAGTTGAAAATTTCCAAGATGGAGGCTACTCTTAATGATGCGGTAGTAATTGATGAGTCTAAGTTGGACACCGATAGAATCCTCATTTTGAGCAAGGTGAAACTGAAAAACCAAAACAACGGAATGGAAGTGGAATACACCATTGTTCCTGAAACGGAGGCTGATTTGAAAGCCAAGAAAATCTCTGTTGAGTCTCCTATAGGTAAAGGTTTACTTGGGAAAAAGCTTGGTGAAATGGCTGAAATTCAAGTTCCCAACGGTAGTGTGAAATTTGAGATTATTTCTATAGGCAGATAATGTCGAGCATCTTTACCAAGATTATCAATGGCGAAATTCCGAGCTACAAGGTAGTAGAGTCGGAAACGTGTTTCGCTTTTTTGGATATCAACCCACTTGCAAAAGGGCACACGCTTGTTGTTCCTAAGAAGGAAGTGGATTATATTTTTGATGTGGAGGATGAACTTTATTCTGACCTCATGCTTTTTGCCAAAAAAGTTGGCAAAGCAATTGAGAAAGTTGTTCCGTGCGAACGAGTTGGAGTTACGGTTATAGGATTGGAAGTTCCTCACGCTCATATTCATCTAATACCAATAAACGGAATTAGCGACATGAATTTTGCAAAGCCAAAACTGGCTTTAGACAAAGATGAACTTTCCGAATTGGCTAAGAGAATAGCCTCGGAATTTCACTAGCTTTTTCTGCCAGGATTTTCTTTCAAAAACGAAGCCCAGCCTGCATAGCTCTTAGAGCTAGATGAAACTCCAGAGCTATTGAAGTGATGACATACTGCAGCCGCTAATCCATCTGTTGCATCCAATGGCACTCCCTCCAGTTTAGTTTTTAGCAGATTCTCGAGCATTCCGCATACTTGTTCCTTACTAGCGTTTCCATTTCCCGTTACAGACTGCTTTATTTTTTTTGGCGTGTATTCAACAATAGGAATATTCTGAGATAAAGCAGCCGCAATTGCCACTCCTTGCGCTCGTCCGAGCTTCAGCATAGACTGTACGTTTTTTCCAAAGAAAGGAGCTTCAATAGCCATTTCGTCTGGATGATATTCTCGGATAATTTCAACTGTACGTTCAAATATTTTTTTCAGTCTTGTTGGATGGTCTTGCATCTTATCCAGCTTAATAACACCCATATTCAGCATAGACATTTTATTTCCTTGAATATGAATAAGGCCATAGCCCATAATCACCGTACCCGGGTCAATCCCTAATATCACTTTGTCGGTTGTTTTCATGAGAGCCTAGTGAGTTCTGAAAGGAGAATTGAAGCTGCAACGCCAGCATTGAGAGACTCTACTTTCTGCTCAATTTCATTATTCGGAATGGTAACCAAATCATTACATTTTTCCAGTATTGCGTTGCTAATCCCATGCGATTCATTTCCAATAACTAAAACGTTTTTCCCAGGTTTAGAATGGTTGTATATAGAATCACCGTTCATTGCAGCACCAATAACGTTGAAATCGTTCTTTTGACATTCATCAATAATCTCAGCAAGATTTCTGTAGCAAATATTAACGTGGAAAAGCGCTCCCATCGTACTCTGAACTACTTTTCTGTCGTAAGCATCTGCGCAATCTTCAGAACATATAACAGTTTGAACGCCAAACCATTTCGCGGTTCTTATGATTGTTCCAACATTCCCTGGGTCGTTAATGCCATCAAGAACTAAAATTAATGAAGCATTCCAGTCAATAGTTTTAGCTTCTGGAATCTTTGCTACGGCCAAAACTTTATTCGGATTTCGCAAGCCAGATATGCGCTCCAGCTCTTTTTCCTTGATGATGTTTACCAATTCGGGTTCGAGATTTTCCAAGAAATCAAGCGTTTCTGTACAATAAATAGAATCAACCTCAAAGCTTGAACTTATAAGTTCCTGAACGGTTTTAACGCCTTCAACAACAAATAGACCACTCTCTTTTCGGAACTTTTTCTGTTGTAACGCTCGAATGTGTTTTATGGTAGAAGCGGAGATTGACAAGGCTTGGTGTAATTTGTGTAGAGTAAGAAAGCTCTTCTAACTTTGCCCAAAGGTCAGAAATTCAAAACAATTTGACGCTAAAGCAGCTCCCGTGGTATTTTTTACTGGCCGTTTCGGTTTTTGCGGTGTCGTGTTCGCCTACGCGAAAGCTGTCTGATGGCGAGCATCTGCTCGTTAAGAATGTGATTCGTAGTGATAGTAAGATTGTGTCTAAAAATGACATGGAGAGTTTTATTCGTCAGAAACCGAATAGGAAACTGTTTGTCTTGTTGTTTTTTAGATTTCACTTGCAGGTGCATAATCTTGTAAATCAGGAGAAGCTAGAAAAGCGTGTTACTGTTCTCACAGAAAAGAATGACAGACGAAATGCAAAAAGAAAACTGAAGGGGAAAAAATCTAAAGACAGACGAAGATCTTTTTGGGAATGGCTGGCTGAGGTAGGAGAGGAGCCAGTCATCTACGACCCGCTCATAACCGATAAATCTGCAGAGCAGATTGAAATCTATCTCAGAGGAAAAGGTCATTTTAATGCTATTGTTACCGATTCTGTTGTGTTTAATGAGAAGCGTAAAAAGGCCAAGGTTTACTATTCGGTAAATAGTGGAATCCCATACACGGTACGGAATATCAAGTACAATATTACCGACCCTAGTTTGGCTAGATTAACGAGACCAATTCGAGGTAGAGACCGTGTTCTAGATAAAGGAATGGGTTATGATGTGGAGAAATTTCAGGAAGAACGAGAACGGATTGACCGGAATTTGAAAAGCAACGGTTACTTCGCCTTTGCAGATGATTATGTTCGTTTTAAAGTGGATTCAAACCTAGGAACTCACCAGGTTGATTTGGAACTCTCTATTGCCGATCCAGAGCGAAAAGACACTCTTTTAGTAAAGGAAAAAGGGCATCAAACGTATAACATTCGTCATGTATACGTACATACCGATTACGATGCCAAAGCTGGAAACACTATTACTTATGACACCTTGGTTTACAATGGCGTTCATTTCATTTATAAGGGTAAGTTTCGTCACCGTCCCGAAATGCTACTGGACAAGCTATTCCTAAAAACGGGAGACCTCTATCGCGTAAAAAGAGGAGAGCTCACTTACCGCTATTTATCCAGTTTACGTGCTTATAAATTCATCAATATCTCATATTCGGAAGCCATCGAGCAAGATGGTCAGCACATCCTGGATTGCCATATACACCTCACACCAGGAATGAGGCAATCATATGCGATTGAAGCGCAAGGGACAAACACGGAGGGT
>Ga0209632_10001943_pt1 | contig 20264 bp, 17 predicted proteins | sample COG_10_FD_184754 | JGI IMG/M metagenome (GOLD analysis project Ga0209632, IMG submission 184754) | Pelagic Microbial community sample from North Sea - COGITO 998_met_10 (SPAdes) (version 2) | ecosystem: Environmental > Aquatic > Marine > Neritic zone/Coastal water | place: Helgoland, sampling... | reverse complement strand
ATAAGTATTACGGTACGTTTTTGCTGCTCCGCTAGAGGTAAAAAGCGTTCGCCAATTTTTCGAGGTAGTTAAGCCATCCCCAATCGGGGCCATCCCACATTCCGTGGTAGATGTCTGACATTCTGATATTCACAAAAACAGCAATAAAGAACACGGTAGCAGTCAACCGTTTGATAGCTTTTGAAGCCGACATAACCCTACTTACCGTAACTGCGCTTGGTGCAGCTAAGAGCGGCAAATAATCTACATAGCAGCGATGCCCAAATGCTCCACCAAACCACCATGCCCACCAACTACCAAAAACATAGGTAGCCAACGTAAGTAGAACAGTTGGAAGAAGCCATCCTGTTTTTTTGTACCGTATCATAAATCCAATTCCAAACAGACCGACAATAGCAAGTGGCGAATAAACCAACCAACCATTCTGTGGGCTGAAGAGTACATGGAGCATTTTAGGACTGTTCCAGTAACGGAATCCTTCGCTTCCGTAAGAATAGAATACGTAGCTTCCTGTTGTTGCTTTCCAATACAAAAGCTGAGGTAAAAAGATGATGAGGGTCGCAACAACGAAAATCAACATCCAGCGGAAATCTGTTGCAAATGATTTAACTCTACCCATCACATTTTTCGGGTCAACTCCCCAAAGCAAGGGAATGAAAATCGCCATGGCATTAGTTGGTCTTATTAGAATAATAATTACCAGCGTTATGGCACTTATCACATCCCAAACAAGCTTCTTTGTTTCCCACTTATGATGCGAAGAATAGATGAGTAAGGAGAACAGGAAGAAAGAATAGACGTGAGACATTCCCGCTTCGCGAAAAGTGTAATAGAAAAGATTGGTACCAAGTAATAGCCCAAGCGGAACTAACCATGAAACGGTGTCTCCAAAGCGAAGTGTACGTAGCAATTTCCCGAGCAGAAAAAGTCCAAGAAGCACATAAAAGATGGCAGCAGTCATAACCGCCCATATATACGGCAGGGTGCGTCCGTTACGATCAAAACCAAGCACAGGAGCTAGAGTGTGCGCAACAAGAAAAAACGGACTTTCCAGTAACGCTACACCATACGTGTATTTGGTAAAAATGCGCTCGCCATTCTCTGTTTCAACCTCTGTACAACCATTAAAACAATAGAGGTTTTCAAACCCTCCGTTAATGAAAACTGCTGGCAAATAGATGTAATATCCTTCTTGGTCAGACCAAATTACCCCGTTTATCTTTTTGCCCTGATGGAAATACGCGGTGAGAAGAATACACACAAAAAACCCCGCAATCCACCTCATAATGTTAGCGTACTGGAATGTTATTGATAAACACCAACTCACCTTCTTTATGAATAATGGTTTCTCCCTTCTTGCGAAGTTGCAATCGACCAATAATTCCGCCTCTGGCGTGAATAACAAACGCGTGGTGTTTGCCGGCCTCGGTTTCAATGTCTTCAGTAACCAGTAGCCACTTATCTAGCAAGTTGGGACTGTTGCCAATACCTCCACCCGATTTCCATTCCCTATCAATAGAATACACACGATTTGGTAAGAGTTCGTCATCAGGATTCACCTTTACCCAGTAGCTAAAGGTTAATGTTTCTGATGTTGGAAAAACCGTATCGAGCAAGTGATACATCTTCTCCATTTCGTAGACTGGTGCGCCCCAAAGGTCTTCGCTTAGGGCTGTAAATTGTTTAGGAATCAGGTAACCATAATCTTCTGAATATGAAACAGAACCTAGTAAGGTAGAAACATGAGCGTATAAAGATTTGATACTGTCTGACGAAGTAGAATAGAGGCGATACGCGTCACTCTCAAAAACCATTTCAGCATTAGAAATCAACCGCTTTTCTTCTAGCGATAATGGCTCATTCGATTGTAAAATCAGAATCTTTTTCTCTTGGTCAAAATCATCCAGAATGGTTCGTGGGAAAAGTGAATCACTAATTAGCTGTGCCGTTTTTTCGGTTACATCTAAAGAGGTGCGGGACATAGCCCCACCAACAATGGGAAGTCCGGAAGAGAACGAACCAATCATTGCATTTCTCAAACTCTCGTGGCCCATTTCTAACCCAATCTTTTCAGATCCCACCAACATCATTGGCAGGGGAAGGATAGCTTGGTACTCCACCACATCAACATCAGCGGCTTCCCACTCAGAAACATAATTATCTGAGAAAGCCTCTTGTGCCGTACGATTCTGCATCATCGCTTTATTGTGCTTGATGTTCACGATGGCATCTAGCATCCAGAGAAAAGCGCAAAGCCCAACGAGGACGGAAATGTGGTGCGTGTACTTACCGTTAGCAATAGACCTAAAATGACGGAAGAGCGCGTACAAATGATAGACCGTCCAAACCGAGAATATGTAATAAAAAATCCATGCAATACGCCCTAACGAACGGAACTGTTTAATGGGAGAGATGTAATCGGAAAGCCAGTACAGTCCCAAGTTGTGGAACAACCCCATGGCAAATAGCAAGGTGATAAAACTCGGGATGAAAGCAGCTTTTAGAACAGGAGGTAGCACAGGGTGCGTTAGCACCTTCCACTTTCTGTTCCAAACCCGCTTGCCCAATGCCAATACCGAGACAAAGGCAGTAAACGAAGCCACCATGCCCACATAGGCGTTTCCTTCCCAACTTGTTGGAATAAATATGCGGAAGAAGTAATTGTGAAACAGATTACGGAAGGGGTCGGCTACAGGCACAAATATGCTCTGGAACGATGCCATGTAACTGAAAATTCCTGATGGCGATGTGGGTCTGTCGGTGTACGGATCTACCCATCTCTGGTAGGCCATAAACAGAATTAAGGGTACAAGAATGGCAAACGTTCTCGCTAGTAGCTGTTCTACCTTCTTAAACTGGAACTTCTTAATCAGCAGCTCCCAACCTACAACTGTACCAAGTAATATTACAAATATGAAGAGGTAATACGGGTGCAAGAATCCGAATAAAACCACCACAATAGAAGTTAAGAACGCCCACACCCACGGCCAATTGGTTCTTGCAAACCCAGCAATTAGCAACCAGCCCATCGGTACAAAAAACGTGTAGCCCAAGGCGTAATGTCCAATAAACCGGGCTACCTGCGGACTGAGAAAAGCAATGGTAATGGAGAACGGAACAGCAAACCATGGGTTTACGTAATTCCACACCAATAAGCGATGCACACACCAAGCGGTAACCACCAAACTGCCAATCATTAGCAGGTTCATAATGGCAATAATCTGGGTGCCGTTGTTTACATCTGGCTCAATAAACCACGAAAGAATCTTGGTAAGCAGCGGTTGTCCATCGGCAAACATCAGGTGATCACCATACGGGTACAACATGCCTTGAAACCATGTTCCCTCGCCATGTATAACCTGGTATGCCACCGCGAAATAGTTTTTCAATCCATCGCCAGACGCGCCAAAAAGAAACTCATCTGCGTGCAGCAGCATCTCCCCAAAAAAGCGGAAGCACATCAATACGGCCAGCAGCACAACCACAAGCGCAGAAAAGAAAACATGTTTGTTAAACCGCACTATCTCGTAAATAGAAGTCGAACGAAATTATTCAATTCCTTGAGCAGCACCATTACACTAGGCGATGGAAGAATAATCTCTGGCTTCAGTTCCACATCAACCGCCTGCATTCTCAGGTTGGTTTTAGATGCTTGCTGAATAAATTCCAAATCAAACAAATAGCGGTTTACCTTGGTTTTCAGGAACACATCACGCCCGTTGGCATTGAATCCCTTCAAACCGCCCTGCGTGTCTTTTATCTTCAATCCAAACAGCAAACCGTTCAGCCAACGCAACGATTTCGATAATATTCTACGGAACGCTGACAGCGAATTATAGTACGAATTGCCACGACTGGCTACCACTACATCGATCTTTCCATCGGCAAGCAATCCATAAAACCGCACAATCGATTCCTCCACATACGGAATGTCGATGTCGGTATAAATCTGCAATTCCCCCTCACTGCTTTTCACTCCAGCCCGCACCGCATATCCCTTGCCTCTGTTCTTCGGATATTCAATCAATTTCACCTCCGAGTGTGCTGCAATCAGCGTTTCAATAGCCGCATCAGACACACCCGTTGTAGAACCATCATTCACCAGAATTACGGCATTCAGCGCATTCTCAGGCAGTCGCGTTTTGAGGTTCGCCAGTGCGTCCTTCAGAATCTGTTCCCAACCCGATCTCGGATTGAAACATGGAAGCACAATATCAAGTGTTATAGGCGGGTTCATCAGCAACGCGAAAATAGCGAAACCCAGGTGCGAATATCTATTAGGGCATGCCCCCGAAGAAAATCGGGATTGGGCTTTCCATTACAAGTCCTCGCTGCGGACTTTTCATTGCACCCAATAACGCGGTGCAACCTGCAAAACCGCAGTAAACCGTATTTTCGCAGTGTATTCAAAAGCACATGGAAGCATTTTCTGACCTCTTCAAATTTCTCATGGAACGCAAAAAGTGGTGGCTCACTCCCATCATATTAGTGCTCCTATTGCTCGGAATTCTAATTGTAATGGGCGGTGGAACAGCTGTTGCACCTTTCGTTTACACTCTTTTTTAATGCAAAAGGTTTACAAGAACATTCTTGTACTCATAGTGGGGTTCTGTGTCCTCCAATTGCTCTTTGGCGGAAAGGTCTTTGTATCCATCGCCTTGGCCGTTTTGTTCTTATCCGCGCTTAGCACAAAGGCGGCCGTACTTATCGATAAATCGTGGCTCTGGTTTGGCGAAAAGGCTGGAAAGATTAACGCAGCTATTCTTCTTTTTCTTGTCTATTACCTTCTACTTACACCTATTGCCTTTTTGGCCCGCATTGGAAAGAAAGACCCACTGCAATTACGCGCACCAAAGAAATCCAACTTTGTATTCAAGCATCACGCATACACAACAAAGGATTTGGAAAACCCGTGGTAATTTGGCTCAATAATTGGCTATAGTCCAATAAACCACACCATGAAATTCGCTTCTTCCCTCCTGCTCTTCCTGTTCTCACTTACTGTTTCTGCACAGGATTTTTCATCTGGCATGAATGCATTCCTTCAAAAGAATGTGAAAGACGGCCTTGTAGATTACAAGGGAATTAAAGCAGCACCAAGCGAACTGAACGCGCTGCTAAATCAAGTTAATCGCTCTCAGAAATATACTGGAGATCAAGAAAAAGCATTCCTCATTAACGCCTACAACCTTTTTGTAATAAAAGGAATTGTTGACCAATATCCCGTTGGTGGGCCGCTCGAAATCGATGGTTTTTTTGATAAGAAAACCTTCACGCTCCGCGGTGAGAAAACCACGCTAAACAAACTGGAAAAGGAAACACTGGCCAAACAGTTTCCAGATGCAAGATTGCATTTCGCGTTGGTATGCGCAGCAATCGGATGTCCTAAATTGGCATCCTCGGCTTATACGGCAGTAGACCTTGAAAGCCAAGTAGAAAAACAAACATCCGCTGTCATTAACAACCCTGAGTTTATTAAAGTTAATGACTCCAAACTCCGTATTTCTCAAATCTTTGATTGGTATGCTGCCGACTTTGGCGGAAAGGAAGAAGTTGCCTCTTTCATTCAAAAGTATCACCTCCTAAAAGTGAAGTTCAGCCCTGAATATTCGTTTTACGAGTATGATTGGACGCTGAACGTACAGAAGTAAGCTATAATTCAAAGAGTCCGCTTTTCTTAATCGTTCCTTAATTCGGATTCTATCTTTGCGGCATGTTGGTTTACCTACTTTTTGCTGTTGGATTTTTGTTGCTGATAAAAGGCGCAGATTGGCTTATTGAAGGAGCAGCTGACATTGCTCGAAAGTTCCGCATCCCGGAAATCGTAATTGGTTTAACAGTGGTTGCATTTGGAACGTCTGCTCCCGAATTAGCGGTAAACATCATTGCTTCGGTTAATGGAAACAATGGTTTGGCCATTGGTAATATAGTGGGTAGCAACATTGCCAATGTTCTTCTCATTCTTGGCGTTGCGGGAACAATTACCAATTTAACTGTTCAGAAAAACACCGTTTGGCGAGAGATTCCATTCAGCTTGTTTGCAGCATTGCTGTTGGGCTTTCTTGTGAATGACCAGATTTCTGGCGATTCGCAAACGGACCAGATTAGTCGCGCAGATGGCTTGATTCTCATTAGCATGTTTGTGCTTTTCCTGTTTTACACATTCCACTTAGGGAAGAACAACCTTACGGAAGAACTTCCTGAAGCCGATGATGCAAGACCAATGTGGAAATCGATTGGGATGCTTTTAACTGGTTTAGCTGGACTTGTAATTGGCGGACAATGGATTGTTGATGGAGCCGTTTCTCTAGCCCGATTATTCGGTTATTCCGAATCATTTGTTGGGTTTACCATTGTAGCAATCGGCACATCACTTCCAGAACTAGCTACAGCCGTTGTGGCGGTAAGAAAAGGCAATACCGATTTAGCTATTGGGAACGTTATTGGCTCCAATGTCTTCAATATTTTCTGGGTCCTTGGGCTGTCAGCTAGTATTAGCCCAATGACTTTCGATGCAGGTGACAACTTCAGTATTTTACTGAATATTGGTTGTAGTGCCATACTCTTTGCGCTCCTGTTTATTGGTAAACGCCACACTTTACAGAAGTGGCAAGCAGTACTATTGTTATTCGGGTACTTGGCTTACATCACCTTTTTAACGATGAGTGGGAAGTAGGGTTTACCTATGCGCCCAATCAAACGTATCCAACTCTTCCAAACATCTCTGAAGAAGCAGAATACTCTTCTCGATATCGCCTTTATCCGCCATTTCAATTACTTGATGGATATGACGAGTAGGAATAGAAATAGCTCCAGCAATAGAACCCCCAGCGCTAAAACGTTGGATAGCCGCAGTGTCTGTTCCTCCAGCAGTTAGAACCTCTGGTTGCCATTGAATGCTGTGCTTGTCAGCCGTCTTTTTCATGAATTCCACCATGCGATAATCGCACACGGTTGAGGCATCCATAATCTTGATTCCAGTTCCTTTTCCAAGGGATGTAATTTTCTCATGAGCTTGTGCTCCAGGAACGTCATAAGCGATGGTTGTATCTAATCCAAAACCGAAATCTGGTTGGTGCTGCAAAGCAGAAACTTGTGCACCACGAATTCCAATTTCTTCCTGAACGGTGAAAACTCCGTAAACATCATACGGCACATCGCCAAGCGTTCGCAAAGCTTCAATAAGAATGAAAACAGAAATACGGTTATCAATGCTTTTGCAGTTCACGCAGTTTCCCATTTCAATGAGTTTGCGCTCACGCGTTATCACATCTCCAACGGAAATAACCTCCTCAACTTCTTCCTTCGACATTCCCATATCAATGAAATAATCGGTGGTTTTAGGAAGCTTGGCTCGTTCCTCAGCAGTCATTACATGAATAGGTTTTGAACCCATTACACCAATCAAATCTTTCTTTCCGTGAACGATGACGCGCTGCGCTGTAAGCGTTTTTGGGTCAAACCCACCTAAGGTGTGGAAACGCAAAAATCCGCCATCCTCAATATGCGTCACCATGAAACTGATTTCGTCCATGTGCGCACCAATCATCACTTTCTTGCGCTCTTTTCCTTTTTTGATGGCAGTTACGTTTCCGAGGTTATCAACCGAAACCTCATCAACCAGCGGAGTTACTTCACGCAGAACGATATCGCGGATTCTTTTCTCGTAACCTGGCGCACCTGCAACTTCGCAGATTTCGGCCATCAATTTTATATCTAAAGGCATGTGTTTATTGTTTTAACGAATATCAAATTTAGGAAAACCACAACGGTTTGTTTGTGACACAAAAGACATGAAACAGAGCAATTTGATTACTCCAAGTGTTTCCAGCCTTGGGCAGTAAGCGGCATTATCTGGTCTCCGGAAACAAGGTTGTAGCCATCGCCTTTATCAGTCACATGACCAATGACTCGAATGGCAGGATTGTCCTTCAAACGATCGTAATCTTTTAAGTCTACCGTAAAGAGTAATTCGTAATCCTCACCACCGTTCAGTGCACAAATGGTTGTGTCAATATTTAACTCTTCCGCAGCCAAAGCCGTGGTGTGGTCAATTGGTAGTTTCTCTATGTAAATACGGCAGCCAACATCACTTTGTGTACAGATGTGCATCAGGTCTGAACTCAATCCATCCGAGACATCAATCATGGATGTAGGAATAACTTTTTCGAGTTCGAGAATGTCAATAATGTCAGCACGCGGTTCAGGTTTTAGCTGTCGTTCCAGCACATAATCATGTCCCGAAAGGTCTGGCTGAACTGCTGAATTTTCCTTAAAGATTGCCTTTTCTCGTTCAAGTAATTGCAATCCAAGATAAGCCGCACCTAAATCTCCAGAAACACAAATAAGGTCCGTTTCCTTCGCTCCATTTCTGTAAACGATGTTCTCTTCGCTTGCTTCGCCAATGGCGGTAACAGAAATGGTCAACCCAGAAACCGAACTGGTTGTATCACCTCCAACCAAGTCAACTTTGTACTTATCGCAAGCGAGCAGAATTCCGGTATAAAGCTCATCAATCGCTTCTAGCGGGAAACGGCTGGAAAGCCCCAACGAAACGGTAATCTGTGTCGGTTTTCCATTCATGGCATAGATGTCTGAGAGGTTGACCGCCACAGCTTTGTAGCCCAAATGCTTGAGCGGCACGTAACTCAAATCGAAATGAATTCCTTCTAATAGTAGATCGGTGGAAATGAGAGTTTTCTTCTTTTCTGTACCAATTACCGCAGCGTCATCGCCAATGCCTTTGACGGTACTTTTTTGGTTCAATTCTACACTTTTCGCAATGCGATCAATGAGGCCGAATTCGCCTAAATCGCTTAGTTCTGTTCTCTCTTTGTCTTCAAGCATGGCGCAAAGGTAAATGGATTAACTTGTGCTAAGCGTTTGTAGAAGCACGGATTTTTGAACCCCATAAAACCGCGGACTAAAATTGGATTGAAATTCTTTTAGAAGGGCTAACTTTAACGCCCTTGATTCCAAAAGAAACCATAGACCAAATTTTTGAAACCGCCCGTATAGAGGAGGTGGTTGGAGATTTTGTACAACTGAAAAAGAAAGGCACAAATCTGTGGGGAAATTGTCCTTTTCATAACGAGAAAACTCCTTCATTCAGTGTTTCGGCCTCTAAGGGTATTTACAAGTGTTTCGGGTGTGGCAAGGGAGGAAATTCGGTGAATTTCATTATGGACCACGAGCAGCACACCTACCCTGAGGCGCTGCGATACCTGGCCAAGAAATACAACATTGAGATTGAGGAAGAGCAGCAGACTCCTGAGCAAATTGCTGAGCAAACGGAGCGTGAAAGTCTTTATCTGGCTTTAGCCTTTGCACAGCGCACTTTTACTTCTAACCTGCTTAAAACAGACGAAGGACAATCTATCGGTTTAAGCTATTTCAAGGAGCGCGGCTTTACCCAGGAAACAATTGAAAAGTTTGAGCTAGGTTATTGTTTCGACCGTTACGATTCGTTCGGAAATAAGGCGCTAGAAGAACAGTACAACCGAAAATTCCTGATTGATTCTGGGCTTTGTCTAGATCGGGAAGGAAAGCTGCTCGACCGATTTAAGGGGCGTGTGATGTTCCCAATTCACAACCTTTCTGGCCGCGTAATTGCCTTTGGCGGAAGAACCTTACGCAGCGATAAAAAGGTTGCCAAATACATTAACAGTCCGGAGACGGATGTTTACCATAAGAGCAACATCGTTTATGGTATTTATCAGGCCAAAAGCGAGATTATTAAGAAGGATAACTGCTTTGTGGTTGAGGGTTATACTGATGTGGTTTCGTTGCATCAGGCTGGAATTCATAATGTGGTGGCAAGTTCGGGTACAAGCCTGACTGTGGAGCAAATTAGACTTGTAAAGCGCTATTCAAACAACCTCACCATTATGTATGATGGTGATGATGCTGGAATAAAAGCTTCATTCCGAGGAATTGATCTTGTGCTGGAAGAAGGTATGAATGTGCGAACGGTTCTTTTCCCTGATGGAGAAGATCCAGATTCTTTCTCCAAGAAAATGGATGAGAATGAGCTGACCGCCTTCATTGAAGACAACTCGAAGGATTTCATTCAGTTTAAGACGCAACTTTTATCTGAGGAAGCAAAGGACGACCCAATTAAAATGGCTGGGCTGATTAAGGACATTATCAGCTCCATTTCGTTGATTCCCGACCCGATTACCAGAAACCTTTATGTGCGCCAATGCAGCAGCATTATGAGCATGGACGAGGAAGTTCTGATGATGGAGCTGAATCGGAATCGCAGGAAGAATTTTCAGGATAAGCAGCGCAAAGACAATGGGCGAACTCCTTCGGAGGTTCCAGTACTCGAAGAACCACCGGTAACACGAAAAAGTAATCAGGATTTAAAAAAGCGTGATTCGGAGTTTCAGGAGCGCGACATCATCCGAATTCTAATGCTTTACAGCGAAAAACATATTCATTTTGATGTGTGGGATGAGGAAGAAGAAAAGGTGATTGACCAAGAAGAGGTGAATGTGGTTGATTTTGTGATAACAGAACTTATCGAAGACGAAATCACATTTGAAAATGAGCTTTTTAAACTGGTTTTTGATGAGTTTTCAAAAATGCTTGAAGAGGAAAAAATTCCAACAGAACAACATTTTATCAATCATCACAACCCTGAAATTTCATCGTTAGCAGTTAATTTCTTTGCCCAGCCGCATGTTGTAAGCGAACGTTGGAAAGAGCACAACGTAATTACCCTTATGGAAGAAGACAAGCTGAAGCAGTCTATTCTTTCATCGCTTAACGTTCTCAAACTGCGCAAACTAGAAACCATGATTACCCAAACGCGGGACCTCCTCAAAAAAGCGGAGGAAGACAAACTGATGGAATTAATGGAAAAGCTAAATCGCCAATTATCGGTAAGAAGAATTTTGGCTAGTGAGATTGGCTCTACGATTTTGAAGTGATACCAAAGCGTATGGCTTAAATTATTCGTACCACATCCTTTTAAACAAATGCCTAATTTGAAATCTACCGCTGCCAATTTTGTCGGTGTAGTTCTGTTTCTGGTAAGCCTATCACACTGGTTTCCCATGGGCGTACACCTCTTGGAGCTTATATCGGCATTTGCTCATTTTACGCTAGCGCTTTCGGCTCTTGCCTCTATATTTCTAGCTTTTCAGCGTAGCTGGATGGCGCTCAGTTTTTCAGTTTTGGCGATGGTGCTGGGTGCCGCTTTGCTATTTCCACATTTCGCATCATTACAATCAACGGAAGAACCAAATTTCACCATTGGGCAGTTCAACTTGTATCATGGAAACCCATCATCCGAACAAGCCATTTTGGAATTGTCTGCTGCGGAGTTTGACATTTTTACAATTCAAGAATTGAATTCTGGTTGGATGCCAAATATTGACTCTCTTATCAAGAACAAATACCCGTTTTATCTTGAAGAACCTTGGAAAGGTTGCTGTTACGGAATTGGGATTTACTCCAAGTTTCCGATAGTGGATGGAGAGGTTTTTGAACTAGGAAAAACGCCTGCTATACGCGCCAGCATCAAAATAAATGGACAGATTATTACCGTCATTTCCTTTCATACCAGACCTCCTGCATTCCCGGACGAAACCGATATAAGGAACGCCCAAATGAGAACTATTGCTGAAATGTCTCACACGATTGAGGAACCAATTTTGGTCCTTGGAGATTTTAATGTTGTCCCTTGGGATGCCGCATTCGATTCTTTCCTGACAACTGGAAATATACGAGCCGTACGAAATGGTTTTCAGGCAACTTACCCGATGGATTTTGGTGTTCCATTAATCCCAATTGACCATATTACCTATTCAGCTGGTTTGGAACCGACTTCGTGCGAGACTTTAACCTTAACAGGTTCTGACCATAAAGGAATTGTTGCATCTTTTAAACTAGAATGAAAATTTTCTGTTAAGGAACTAACCGTTTACATCAAGAATAGAACCTTGCGTGTTAAATTGCGCTTCATATCATTTTACCATGACCAATAGCAGAAGAGATTTTATAAAAAAGAGTGGTTTCATCGGAATCGGATTCATGGGGCTCAAGTTATACGCTTGTGGCTCCAGAACGTCTGTTGTTGGAGGTGAAGCATCCGTTGCTCTAGACTACGGTCCGCTTGTAAAAGACCCACTTGGCGTGCTGGATTTACCAGAAGGGTTTACCTACAAAGTAATATCCAAGCAAGGTGAACCGATGGATGATGGTCTTCTTGTTCCTGGTAAACCAGATGGCATGGCGGCATTTTCTGCGGAAGACGGAAAGGTAATCGTGGTTAGGAACCACGAAATCGTTCCTACTGATAAGGAGTTGGGGGCTTTTGGTTTAGAAAATGCGAATCTGTCGGCTATTTCAAAAGATGACTTCTACGAATTTGGAAGTGGCGAATTCCCTGGTTTGGGTGGTACATCAACCTTTGTTTTCAACGAAGAAACAATGGAAATTGAGAAGCAGTTTTTAAGCCTAGCAGGAACGTACCGTAACTGCGCAGGTGGTCCAATGCCTTGGGGAAGCTGGTTAACCTGTGAAGAAGACGTGACCAAAAAAGGTGATTTAGAAGGAAACGTTGAGTTGGACCATGGTTACGTTTTTGAAGTGCCTGCAACAAGCGACATGATGCGTGCTACACCCAAACCGATTAAGGCAATGGGACGGTTCAATCATGAAGCTGTGGCTTATGACCCTAAAGGCGGAATACTGTATTTAACTGAAGATAGACATGACGGATTGCTTTATCGTTTTATCCCGAATAAAAAGAATGACCTACACTCAGGCGGAAAGCTTCAAGCCCTAGCCATAAAGAATGGGCCTAAATTCGATACTCGCAATTGGCCAGATACAATTGGTCCCGATATCTTAACTAACATTCCTATGAAGTTAGAATGGATTGATTTGGACGATGTAGAATCTCCGCAAGACGATTTAAGAATACGCGGACACGAAAAGGGTGCTGCCATTTTTGCTCGTGGAGAAGGAATGTGGTACGATGAGGGCGTAATTTATTTTGCCTGTACCAACGGAGGCGATGCCATGAAAGGGCAAATATTTAAACTCACTCCTGATGCTGATGGCGGGGAATTAGAGCTTTTTATTGAGCCAAACGACACAGAGATTATGAAGTACTGTGATAATCTTACCGTTGCACCATGGGGCGATGTAATGATTTGTGAAGATGATACCGACCCGTACTTAAGAGGTGTTACTCCTGGAGGTCACATTTTCACTTTCGGTCACAACACAACCTACGAATCTGAGTTTACTGGAATTTGCTTCTCTCCAAGCGGAAAAACGATGTTTGTAAACATTCAGCACGTTGGACTTACAATGGCTATTACTGGTCCTTGGAAAGAAGCTTGAGTTGAATAAACTGGTTTACATTTCTCTTGTGTTCTTAAGCTCAACCTGTTTAGGTCAGGGTATTGTAGATATTCCGAATCTGAACCAGCTTGATAGCACAAGTTTTGAACTGACATTTACAGCAGATTCTGCAGCAATTGTTACCGTTCATGCTGCAGAAGACACCACCTATCGCTCGGCTTTTATTTTCCTAGGTAGAACGGTGGGAGAGGACAACAGAGCCCGCATCAAACTAGAAGGCCTTAGAAATAATGCAAACTATGTTTATCGGATTTTCTTAGGAACCGAATTGAATCAAATGAGCGGCTCATTCAAGACTGGATTCATCTCTAGAGAGTAACACGCAGTTGCAGCGTAAAGTTTCTAATTGGCTCCACCTTACTCGGTCTGTAAGCATATATTTCGTTGGTAATGTTGTTTGCAATAAAACCAACCCGCAACTGCTCCAAAACCTGATACCCGGCACGTAGGTTAAAAACGAGGTCTCCTGTAACATTGGCATCGGTATAACGTTGCGTTGCTCCAAATTCACCAGATATGAAATCAACCGCTGTTCGTTCTGTCACTGGAATATTTTCTGGATAACTCCCATAAATGACAGAAATACCAAAAGACACCTTTTTATAATCAAGTTGAACGTCTCCCTTTACCAAGTGTCGTGGCCTAAGCATTAGAACCTTATCCACGTCCGGATTATCAAGATCTATTCTGTTTACCATGTATTTGAAAAATTCGTTTAGGTACTGACCTGCACCATAGCCCCTAGCCGAATCTAGATTTACGGGATAAGTGTATGTGTAGCCTATTAATGCCGCAATACCTATTTCCCCAATCTTTCCTCTACTCGCCAGACCAACTTCGAATCCAGTTACTAAAGCATTACTTATGTTTTGTGGATAAAGACCCACAATATAGCTTTCGGGTAACCCTTCAAACAATTCTGGGCGACTGCCTGGCGAAACAAAACCATATTGAACAAGGTCTTTGTACTGCTGATAGAAGTACGAGAAATCAAGATACGCCTGCCATTCGCTAACGGCAACCAATTGCTTTAACCCAATCTCTGCACTCAGTCCTTTTTCAGCCGTAAGTTCTCGGTTAGGAATAATCCGTACCTGAGGGTTTAAATCTTCTTCTAAATACCGTTCTGCAATAGTTGGTAACCGGTACGACTGCCCGAATGAAGCACGAAGGAAGGAGCCCTTACCAAAACGGTAGTTAAGACCTGACCGAAACACTGGTGTGCTTGATTCAGTAAAGTCATCAATTCCAATTATCTCATATCGTAGTCCAGCAACCGCACTCAAACGTTTGGTTTTAAACTCTCCTTGGGCGAAAACAGCCCCAGAGTAAGAAATCCTTAAACCTTTGTACAAGTTGCTTTTTGATAAGCCCATATTCAGCGGAATTCCAGTGGTTATTGACCACTTTTTCCACAGCTTTTGAAACATATAATTTAAAATTACCTGATGCGATTTGGCATGCGGTGTTGTCTCAAGGTTCCTAGAAATGCGCATAATGTACATGTACCTCGTTTCGAGCGTATGCTTCATGCCCTTTTCATTCAGGTAATGAAAATGTGGGTCTAGATTCATTCGAAAATATTGGTCATCGCCTGGAACAGCAGAGCGCAGTGCACTTTCATTTGGGTTGGCTGCTAAAAAGAACCTTCCAGAATGTTCGTAAACCAGTATTCCATTTAGGCCGTAATTCATCCCAGGCCGCTTCTTATTATGAATACGCGTTTTGAAGTTGATACCTCCACGCAACTCATCTGCAAACTGAAGAAAGCTTTTGTGATGAAAGAAATTTCCGCCCACAATAAGGTCAACATTCTTGATCTTACGAGCGTGATTAAAATTGAGTCCGGAGGCTCCTCGAACTTCTCCATTGCCCCACCATTTGAGCGTATCATCTGGATATTGAATAAGACGATCAACTAAAATCCCAGCAGAATCTACCTTACGAGTGTACGTATCGCCAGAATATATATCTGGTGGATTGTCATACACTTTCTGAAATGCCGTAATGGTTGTTACCGGCTTTGCACTTTTAGGCCAAGATGTTATCACATTTACAACTCCATTAAGTGCAGAACTTCCGTAAACCACGCTGGAGGCTCCCTTTATCACCTCAATCTGTTCTACATTTTCCATCGGAACCTGTCTTAACTGAGGCTCGCCAAGATCAGCACTCATCATAGACACACCATCTTGCATAACTGCTGTTCTGGTACCAACTCCATAAGACCAACTACTACCTCCACGAATACTTACTTGACTATCCTGAATCGTTACCCCAGGGGTTTTATCTATTGCTTCGCCAAGGTCCGTTGCGTTCGTGTTTTGAATCAATGCTTTACTCACCACCTCCATCGAAACGGTTTCCTCAGCAATACTTTTCTGATACTGGCTAGCAGAAACAACCACGATACCTAATTGCTCCGACTTCAGTCCAAGAGCAACATTTTTTATAGTAGGAGCTCCCAAACTCAAATCAATCTCCTCGGTTTGAGGTTCATAACCAATAAACGAAAACTTGAGCTTCTGTATTCCCTTGGATAGCTTTATGGTGTATTTTCCATCGAGGTCTGTGGTGACTCCCATCCGACCATCAGTAACAACGCTGGCGCCAACAAGAGGCTCGTTAGTTTCCTTATCTGTAATTGTTCCCGAAAGAGTTACATCTTGAGCCTTAGCGCTCAAAAACAAAAATGAAACAAAAATGGTGACAAGTAAAAATCTATGCATGCATTGGTTTTAATGAGGGTCGTTAAAAATAAGAAAGTTGCACATCTTTGATCGACAACTAAAGTTCACCATGATTTTACCATTTAGCCTAAAGAAATTTACTGCGATTTGTGCTCTAGCAGTTGCGTTATGCGCATTCAAGACATTTGCGCAACCATTACCAAATGCCAAAGAAACCTTGGGAGTACAAGCTGCCGCTTTCAAAATTAGCGTTGCCCCAAACAGCGAGATTATTGGCGGGCATCTTCAAGGTATCCAACTACACAACGAGACACTTATCGTTTCAGGAAGCTCAAAGGAATTCGGCTATTTAGGGCTATTTCAAAAGGTTGGCGAGGATTTCCTGTTTATTGGTTTGAAGAAATTGGCAACCGACCCATTGAACCATGCGGGAGGATTTCAAATTGCTGAAAATTGGTTGGCTGTTGGCTCAGAAGACCCTGTTGGCCGCAGGAATTCAATAGTTCAATTAATTGATGTCTCGAGTTTTGAAAAACTACAAGCCCCACCAGCTTACACATTAAGGCGCAAAGGCCAATACCAGTTTAGCACTGCAGGGGCCGTTGCATTACTGAAACGGAAAGATCATTTTCTACTTGCAGTAGGAACATGGGACTGCCGAACGATTGACTTCTATATTTCAAATAATTTAAATCCATATTCAGATGATTTTGCATTTGAAAAATGGACAACATGGGACAGCCGAGAAGCCATTAGAAGAAAGTGGATTGACAAAAAATATGGCAGTTATCAAAACCTGCAACTCACACAAGATTCAACGGGAGTTTACATTACAGGTTTTTGCCGTGCGTCAAACGGCTCAAACCGCGCAGATGTTTTTCAAATGAACGTTGATGCTGACCCGTATACCATGATTCAAAAAATTGCTTCTTACACCGTGCAATGCAGTGGCAATGTCACGTTTAGAAATGGTGCTGGGTTTGCCAATTACAACGGAAAACCTTCCATCATTGCAGTTGGACACGATCTTTCTCCAGAAACGCAATTTCAGGTGTTTCCTATCAATGGGGGAGTGAACTAAAAGAAGGAAAAAATCTAGAAACGATTAAGCAACCCTCTAAGCCAACCACCATCGCCATCTTCCAGTTTTTGGATGCGCATTCTGGTCATGTCTAATTCTAGTTGGAGTTCAACTTTTTCGCGCAGTGCCCATAACGTTTCTTGGTCTATTTTTCCTTCGTATTCTTTGGTGGTAATACGTTGGCCAAAAGCGTAATACTGCTTTTCGGGACGAGGTAAAAAGGTAGGTCCAATTCCTCTAACTAGTGGAAACATGGTTTCGCCACCTTTCAGATATTTATCGGCAAATCCTTTTTCTTTCAACCACTCGCCAAACTTGCTCTCCATCAACTCGTCACCGTCCATTAAAATATCGTACGAATCTTCTTGCCCAACTTGGGCAACGGTAATAATATCATAGCCATTTTCAATAGCCATACGCGCAAAACCCGTTCGTTTTTTCCATGTTAGCTTATACTTCTCGCCCTTGCGTTTGCACGTTTCTCTTCCTCCACCCGGATAAACCATGATGTGCTCTCCGTGCGCCATCATTTCAGCACAGTTCTCGCGGCTTCCTTTTACAAAACCAACTTTAGCAGCAAGATCGCGCCAACCCGGCATCATGTAATGCAAATCGTCTACAAGCGAACGGGCAAAAATTCCTTTTTCAGCATACATTTCTGCGGCCCAAAGCGTTCCATCCAAAACACCTAAAACGTTATGGTTGGTAACATACATGGCTGGTTTCTCTTTGTCGAGATTTTCCATACCAAAGAATTGTGGGTCGAAATAAGCACGACCTACAGCGGTCATGTTGGTTACAAACTCCGGTGATGGTGGCGTGAAATCCGGATCATAATCTCCGAGTTGTAGTTGGGTAGATTCGCTCATAGTGCGAAGATAATACTCGAAAGCATGGACGCCTTAATAAATAATGGTTACCAAAGTTGTGTCGAATGCGGTGGCAAATGCGGTTTCCGAAATCTGGTTAAGCGCTCCACTTTGATCAACATAATTTCCTTCAACTTCAATCTGCTGTTGGCCATAAACCTGACAGGTAAATATGCTATCAACCGAGTTTCCTTGAACAATGGTACTTGAAGATTGACAGCAATCAGTGCAATTTCCTGTTTCTGCATCAATCCTAAACGTAGCCGTTTGAGAGCTGTTTTGGTTTACAAGACGAGTGGAAACCCACGCTCTCGGCTCAAGTGGAAACGTACTTGAATAAGCTGTGCTAAACGGAACATCGTCTGGGTTAATATCAAACGTGCCGTTAAAATGTTTCGAGTCGGTAATTTCTAGGCGATAAGAAAAGTAAACACCTTTTTCTACTTCAATATAAAACCGGCCATTTGCATCGGTTATAGCAGAACCAACAGTAACGAAAGTTGGGTTAAAACCACCAGTGGCGCTTTGCACTTTCATTATAATGCTTGCCCCCGAAACGGGTGCATCAACCTTTTGGTCGTAAACCACGCAATCGAACATGAAAACATCTGACTTCTTATCGCATCCCGAAAGGGCCAGCAATAAAACGACTAAAATGGGTAAGGTTTTCATCTACCAGCAAGGTAGAATTTTCCTTGCATTGGGTTTTCGGAAACTCCTGAAATTCGATAGATATAAATACCCGATTTCAAATTGGATGATTGGATAACAAAATCATTATCGGTTCCCGATTCAGAATGGATTACCCTACCAGTACTGTCAAATACCTGCAAAAGGGCATCGCGATTAAGGTCGTTGGCAAACAAAATTCGCTGCGAATTATTTTGAAAATCGCTGAACACTTTATGTTGCTGATTTCCAAAGTCCGCGTAGAAAATAGTTATTGGTTCAGTAAAACCCTGATAGCCCATTTCTAACCTGTAAGTATTGTAATTGTTAGAAATAGGATTCGAATCGAAATACTGATAGGTTTCATCCTTTACACTATTTCCACAAATACCCGGAATATCGTGTATCAACTCAAAGTGCCCTTGTATGTTGGCTCTAAAAACCTTGGTTCCGTTACACTGGTCTCCGCCTTTTATCACCCACCGTATTAGAATTCCGTTGGTTTGTTTGTAAGCATTTAACGAACTTAAAATAGCATGCGGCTCTTGGCCGAAGCAGAAAAGTGGAAGAAGAAGCAAAAAGCAGATCCTTTTCATATTGAGAACTAAATTAAACATGGTAGTATAACGTAGATGGTGGCCAGCTTACATTTAGCTACTCAAGTGGAGTAGACAGGAACACAATCATTTAAAAATCAGACGTACAAACTGCTCCTTCCCTACCTCATCATCAAGGTAAAGAAGCCCTTCATTAGAATCGTTGGTTGTGTGAAACTGGCTTGTCTCAAAGTAGCTTTTGGTTTTTTCTGAAGTCCAAAGTTTTTCGCGTCTGTCTAGTTCTCTTGGTTTGTCCATATCGAGGGTAACGAGCACAATAGGGTTATCCATTTTATCGAACTTATCCACACCATCTAAAGGCGTCCATTCCTTCTCCAAGCTACTAAACTGACCGTTGAAAACGACATGAAGTTTGCCGTTAGCAACCTTACAGATGTAGCCAAGCCCTTCGCCTGTTTTATTCTCCTGAAACTTGGGTACACGTGTACTCCAGTTCACGCTTCCGTCTCTTGAATTAACAGAGAAAAACTGTGCATCTCTGCGTGTGTAAGTGCTAATATTAATATCTAAATGCGCATTAAACTTCGTGGAATCGAGGCCCGATTCGGCTAATACCAAATAGTTGTCATCGCCTAGGTTTTGGAATCCTTTTATCACGAAATTATCTTCAAACGCACCAGCAGAACCTTTCGAATCCTTGTCAACTCGCTTTACAATAGATTTAGATTGATGCAAGGTCATGTAGTCATCATCAAACTCAATGAATTTAAAAACTGGGCGTTGCTTTACGGCACCAGACCAATTGACAAACGCAAATCCATCCGACTTCTCCAGCCAGCTTTTTGTGTCATTTTCCCAATCCATATAGTTGGCGGCCATAATCATTCCAGATTCAGTTCCGTGTAATGTCCAATCACGAATTTTCTTCTCTTGATCGCCAGATAAATCGATTGTTTCAAAACCTTCTGCGTTCACTTTAGTGAGTTTTACGTGGTAGCGGGCATCATTGTCATATCCG
>Ga0209632_10001939_pt1 | contig 20302 bp, 16 predicted proteins | sample COG_10_FD_184754 | JGI IMG/M metagenome (GOLD analysis project Ga0209632, IMG submission 184754) | Pelagic Microbial community sample from North Sea - COGITO 998_met_10 (SPAdes) (version 2) | ecosystem: Environmental > Aquatic > Marine > Neritic zone/Coastal water | place: Helgoland, sampling... | reverse complement strand
TTGGATATCTTATGCTCGGTGGCGGTGAGCAACGCAGATTGCGGCGCGGAACCTATGGCGGAAGCTTTGCGGGTGGGCAAACATTCAACGCAAGCACAGATTTCGAGGTCTTCTAATGGCTTTAGTCCAACTGCCCCAGGTAAGAATGGGCCACGATGAGCATATCGTCCCGCTGACCTACGATCATTTAGCCAGAATAAACCTTAAAGAAGAGAACAAAGATTTTGCTAACGTGATACCTAACTACATTAACTATGTCTGGGATCACGCCGTAGACGGGATGAGCTGGTCTGGCATCGGGAGAGGTAAGGTTGTCTGTGCGTTTGGCATTCGCCCCTTTTGGGATGGGGTTGCAGAGATGTGGCTGATCCCCGGCAAAGAGATTGAGCGCCATGCGATATCGGTTATACGGGCTTCTAAGCAGCTAACCGATACCGCAATAGCTAATAACGGCATAAAAAGGCTACAGATCTGCGTAAACACGAATAACGATACCGCATTTAGGTTTGCCAAGGCACTACGTTTCGAGGTAGAAAGTATTATGAGAAAGTACGGACCGGATGGGTCTGACTACTACATGATGGTGAGGTTTTAATATGTCTGGAATATTTGGCGGTGGTCGGCCCGCTCCCACCCAAGCGCAAAAAGATGCAGAGGCCGCGCAAGCTAAGGCTGAACAAAAAGCGGAGGCTCAAAATAAATTCGAGATGAAAAGTGCAATGAAGCGCCGCAGGCTTATGAAAACAGGTGGTTTAAAGCTTTTGTTCTCACCGGCCAAACTAGAAGGTCCAGGCGACTTGCCTAAGACGTCAAAGCTTGGAGGTGGAACTTAATGATCTTTGCTAAAGCTTTAGGAAAGATTTTTTCTGACATCAATAAGAAAAAAGCCGACCTAGATCCATTTGGGGGAAAATACACCCCGATGGAAAAATATTCGCAGAAAAAGCGACTGGAAATGCTCGACAAGATGATGAGCAGCAGCGATAACGATAAACCATCTAAACCATCTAAGCCAGATGCAAAGGCTGCCGCTCGTGCTCGAATGATTGCAGAGGGCAAAGAAAAGAGAAAGAAGTTTGAAAAAGAAAAGGGAAACAGGGTTGCTAAAAGACGCAAGCTGTTACTGAAGATAAAGGATTCGCAATGACTAAAATCAAATCAGATCCCCGCGTTCACCACAGAAATCGCCCAGCCGTTGAGCTGGTTCGTGCAAGAGATTCTAAGGGCGGGTTCGTTGCTGACGATCTTAACACTCCTGAGAATGAGGCCTGGGTAGAAAAGCCAAAGGCTAAAGCAAAAGCTAAGCCCAAAGCCAAGAAGTAAGATATGGTCAAGAAAGCTCATCAAAACCCAAAGGGCGGCCTTAATGAGGCCGGTCGAAAGCACTTTGAGCGTAAGGATGGGGGCAATTTAAAGGCTCCCGTCAAGACAGGGACCAATCCCCGGCGTGTTAGCTTTGCTGCTAGGTTCGCTGGGATGAAAGGCCCGATGAAGAATGAAAAGGGTGAACCCACCCGCAAGGCACTGGCTCTAAAGGCATGGGGTTTTGGATCGGTAGAGGCAGCGCGTAACTTCGCTAACCGTAATAAAAAAGGATAATGAGATGGCTCGGCTAGACGTAAGAGAGATCATGGAGCGTGAGGCCAAGGCCCAATCCCGCAAGGATCAATGGCGTACTATCTATGAGGATTGCTACGAGTTTGCTCTGCCGCAGCGCAATATGTACGATGGAAACTATGAGGGTAACACCGCCGGTCAGAAGAAGATGGGCCGTGTGTTTGACTCTACAGCGATCTCAGCCACTCAGCGTTTTGCTAACCGCATACAAGCTGGCTTGTTTCCACCACAGAAAGCGTGGTGCCGCCTAGAGGCCGGTAGTGGCATCCCAAAAGAACAACAGCCACAGGCTCAAGCTGCGCTTGATGCTTACACTGAGCGGATGTTTGAGGTAATGCGCCAGACTAACTTTGATCTGGCTATGGGCGAGTTCCTTCTGGATCTCTGTGTAGGCACTGCCGTGATGATGGTGACGCCTGGTGATGAGGCAACTCCGATCCGCTTTACACCCATCCCTCAGTATCTCGTTTCGATTGAAGAAGGCACATTCGGCAATGTCGATAATGTGTATCGCAAGCTAAGAATGAAGGCTGAAGCGATACCGCAAGAGTTCCCTGATGCTGAAATGACGCCGGAATTGGTAGATGCGATATCACGATCACCATCTAAAGAGATCGATCTTATGGATGCTGTGATCTATGATTACGAAAGAGCGATATATTGCTATCATGTTATCTGGCCTGGTAAGCGGCAAGATCTGGTCTACCGCACCATGAAGTCTTCGCCATTTATCGTTGCGCGTTACATGAAAGTTGCCGGTGAGATCTATGGCCGTGGTCCCCTGGTTACTGCGATTGCTGACATCAAGACGCTAAACAAGACCGTTGAGTTGGTCCTGAAGAATGCTTCTTTGTCGATCTCTGGCGTATATACTGCTGCTGACGATGGCGTTCTCAATCCTCAGAACGTAAAGATCCAGCCTGGTGCAATCATTGGTGTGGCTCGTAACGGTGGCGCACAGGGTCCGTCCCTGTCTCCCCTTCCCCGTGCCGGTGACTTTAACACAAGTCAGATCGTTATGAATGATCTACGCATGAACATTAAAAAGATCTTGATGGATGATACGTTGCCGCCTGACAATATGTCAGCCCGGTCTGCTACTGAGATCGCTGAGAGATCCCGTGAGCTTGCTTCTAATCTGGGTTCTGCGTTTGGTCGATTGATCGATGAGACGATGATCCCGCTGGTGTCACGCATTCTCTATGTAATGGACCAGGCTGGTTACATCGATCTTCCGCTCAAGGTCAACGGTGTAGAGGTAAAGGTCACGCCGGTGGCTCCTTTGGCTCAGGCTCAGAAGTTACAAGAGGTGAACGATATCGTGCAGTTTATGCAGATTGCCAACTCTCTAGGCCCACAGGGTCAGATGGCATTGTCGATCCCACGGATTACAGCATTCATTGCCGATAAGATGAACATCAAACAGGACTTGCTTACCACAGCGGAAGAGCAAGAAATGATGATGCAACAGATGCAGGCGCAAGCAATGGCCGAACAAGGGCCGCCGACTGCTAATGATGGTGGAGCAACAATGGAGGCTATGCAATGAGTTCACCCGATGGGTGGGAAGGTTTAACCCAAGCAATAAGCGAAAGCCCAAAGGCTGCTGATATAGATGTTCTATACGGCAAGGTTTTTAAAAGCACAGAGGGGCAACGTGTTCTAAGTCATTTGCGCAGCATAACGATTGAGCAACCGACTTGGTTTCCTGGAGAGGATGCGAGTTTCGGCTATGTAAGGACAGGCATGGCAGAGATGGTACGCATGATTGAGAAAAGAATAGAAAGGTCAAACAATGGCTGAAGCAATGGCAGAACAAGTGGAGGCTGACGCCCCAATGATTAACGTAGCAGAGCCGGACACTCCTCAAGAGGATGCGCCGGTTGCTGTGCATGAAGCGCCGCAGGGTGAGCCTGCTGCTGCAAGTGATGATGAGCCGTTACAGCGGCCAGATTATTATCCAGAAAAATTTTGGGATGAGGACGGCCCAGATGTTGAAAAGCTGGCAAAGAGTTATGCAGAGCTTGAGAAAAAGTTTAAAGCCGGAAAACATAAAGCACCGGAAGAGTATGATGTATCTGCACTTGCGGATCAGGGTTTGGACTCTGACGATCCGACTGTCGCCGTATATCAGGATTGGGCTAAAGAAAACGGGATTAGCCAGGGTGCATTCGAGGATCTTGCAGGCCGTGTACTTGCCTTGTCTAAGGATGAGCAGGAGAGCGTACAGTACGATCAGCGCGTGGAGATGGAGAAGCTAGGGGCAAATGCTTCTGAGAAGATCCAAATGACTGAGCGCGTCTTGATGAAGGCTCCTCTGAATAACTCTGAGCGTGAAGCGATAGCATATTCACTGAACAACGCTGACGCAATTAATGCTTTCTTGAAGTATCACCAGGCCATTACGAATGAGAACATTCCTATTAAGCCTACGATCCAGCAAGAGACCATGACAAAGCAGGATTTGCAAGTTGCTATCTCTGACCCGCGCTGGCAAAGCGATGCTGCTTGGCGCACTCAGATGGAACAAAAGTGGTTCCAATCTCAGCAAAAGTGATAGAGACTTGCAATAAATATCGCTTGCGTGTATTTTAGCCTTAACGGCTAACCGTGCTCGGCCCGTTGGATGTAGTAATCTACTGGTTGGCGCGGCCATAACGCGCAAGCGACCGCCCGGAACCTCGGATAACGGAAGCGTTTAATTGAAACGCAAAAGGAGGTTTTTGCAAATGGCGATTAACGTCTCAACCGCGTTTGTTGATCTTTTCGATTCTGAGGTCAAACAAGCGTATCAAGCCGAATCTGTGCTTCGTGGCACAATGCGGACCCGCACCGGCGTTGCCGGTAATACTGTTAAGTTCCCAACAATCGGTAAAGGTGTAGCCACGCTCCGCGTACCACAAACCGATGTTACTCCACTTAACGTCACATACGGCCAAGTAACTGCGACAATGGAAGACTACATTGCAGCAGAATACTCAGACATCTTCCAACAGTCCCACATCAACTTTGATGAGCGTTCTGAATTGGTACAGGTTGTATCTAAGTCTATTGCTCGTCGCATGGACCAGATCATGATCGATGCTCTGAACGCGGCCACTGGCACATCTACTGTTGCAACAACAATCGGTGGTGCTGGCACAAACATGAACATCGAAAAGCTCCGCGCTACTGCGAAAGCTATGAATGAGAAGAACGTACCTTCTGAAGGCCGTAACTTGCTCATGCACGCTTCTCAGCTAGATGCTTTGCTCGGTGAAACTGAAATCACAAGCCAAGACTTTGCTTCTGTCAAAGCTCTTGTCCAAGGTGAGATCAACACATTCATGGGCTTCAACATCTTGACAATGGGCGACCGTGACGAAGGCGGTATTCCTAAGCCTTCTACTCGTACTTGCTTTGCCTGGCACAAAGATTCGATGGGCTATGCTGAGTCGATGGCTCAGAAAACCGAAGTCAACTATGTCCCAGAAAAGACATCGTTCTTGGTTAGCTCCATGTTCTCTGCTGGTTCCGTCTCAATTGACGGCGAAGGCATTGTCAAAATTTCTTGCACTGAATAAGGAGAATAAGACATGGCATTCGCAACAGCAAATTGGGCAACAGTTGGCGCTTCTAAAAGCGGCAATGCTCCAGCTATCTATAGCTACAAATCTTCTGGTGATAACAAAGCTGCTATCGCTGGCTCTGGCTATTTCAACACAGTTGAAGCTCTTATCACTACTGGTGATTGGATCTACACATACGGTAGCGATGGCGGTCAAACGCTTGTCGCCACCAACACCTCTGGCGTTATCACAACGGCAGTAATCTAAAGAAAGAGGGGGCTGGACCCACTGGCCCCCTTTACCCTTTACGGAGAACGATTATGGCTGCTGGTGATACTTCACTTTCGATCTGCTCGGATGCTCTGATACTGTTGGGCGCTTCGCCCATTTCTTCTTTTACAGAAGGATCTGACTCAGCCCAGGCTTGTGATCGACTTTATCCAGATCTCCGTGACTCGCTGCTTTCAAACTATCAATGGAGCTGGAGCGTTAAAAAGGTGCAGCTAAATCGGCTGTCTACTGCTCCTATCGATGAATGGAAGTATGCCTATCAGATGCCGGGAGATATGCTCTCTGGTGTCTTAGCCTTATTTACAAGCGCTGGTATTGGCGAGAACCCTGTCCGGTACGGGTGGGAAGTTTACGGCGATCAGCTATACACAAATTTCGAGAAGGTTTTTATCGACTACCAAGGTACGGTTGATGAAAGCAAAATGCCAAATTACTTTGTGCGCCTTCTCCGCACCTCACTGGCTGCTGAGTTAGCCTTTACAATTACCGATCAGATTAGCAAGTCAGACTACTTTCGGGCCTTGGCATATGGCTCACCCGGTGAGTCAAACCGTGGTGGCTTGATGCGTGAGGCAATGAACATAGATAGTCGCGGTAAGCCGCCGCAGATCATTGAGGATTATTCTCTTATTGATGTGAGATACTAAAATGCGGATTATGCAGTTCCAAACGAACTTCTCGGTTGGTGAGCTTGATCCGCTTATCCGCGCTCGTACCGACTTGCAGCAATATCAGAACGCTCTTGAGGAAGCTACGAATGTAATCATTCAGCCTCAAGGGGGCTTTAAGCGCCGGGATGGTACGAAGTTTATCTATGACTTTGGATCAAGTTTTACTGACTTCAAGGTAATCCCCTTTGAGTTTAGCGTTGATGATAGTTACCTGTTGGTATTTGTCACTCAGAGGATTTATGTCTTCAAGGCTGGTGTCTTGCAGACGAATATTAACGGATCTGGTAATGACTATATTACAGCAACCGATATCACTACCGCTATGCTGGACAACATTAACTATACCCAGGCGGTTGATACGCTCATTCTCTGCCATGAGGATCTTCAGACAAAGAGGCTTGTGCGCAACAGTGACACAAGCTGGACGCTAGAGAACTTGCCTCTGACAAATCTTCCTCAGTATGCTTATGCCTTTGACACGCATCAGCCAGACTTTACGATCACGCCCAGCGCCACAACTGGAAACATTACGATCACAGCTTCGTCAATGACTACTGACAACGGTACGGCCCAAGCGGGTGGAGCGAATACAATTACCTTGAAGGCGGCGTCTAGTTACAGCACTGACGATCAGCCAAATGGTATGTTCATTACATTAACTTCCGGCACAGGCTCCGGTCAGACTAGGCACGTTGAGGACTATGTGGCCTCTACTAAGGTGCTGACTGTCTATCCCGCATGGGATACGGCTCCCGATAATACCACGGGTTACAAGGTGGAGGCTTTTGCTCCCTCTGCCGTTGGTGAATACGCCCAAGTCACAAGCACATTTGGCCGCGCTCGATATGTTGAATATGTATCGCCTACAGTTATGAAGGCTGTCACGGAAGTGGACTTCTTTGACACGGACGCCATTACCGCTGGTTTATGGGAGAGTGAGCATGGCTATGAGGATGTTTGGTCAAACACTCGCGGCTGGCCTCGGTCTGCTGCATTCCATGAGGGCCGGTTGTATTTTGGTGGATCTAAGTCTCGGCCAAATACCATCTGGGGTTCTGGTGTAATCAATTACTTTGATTTCAACGCCGGTACTGGACTTGACGATGAGAGCGTTGAGGCAACAATCAACACTAATCAGCTCAATACTATCGTCAACTTGTTCTCTGGCAACGACTTTCGGATCTTCACAACCGGTGGTGAGTTTGTAATCTTACAAGGGACCAATGAGCCAATTACTCCTTCGTCTTTCTTTGTACGGCCACAGACACGGCTTGGATCAAAGTCTGGTATTCCAATAGAAGAGCTGAACGGCGCGTCAATCTTTATTCAGCGCCAGGGTAAATCTATTAACGTCTTCCAGTTTGGCGATACTACAGCATCCTATCAGGTACAGAACATATCAGCTCTAAGCTCTCACTTGCTAAAAGATCCTGTGGACATGGCGGCGCGTAGGGCTGCGTCTACAGATGAATCGGATCGCCTGTTTGTGGTTAACGGTACTGACGGATCGATGGCGGTTTACTCTATCCTGGTCGGTCAGAATGTTATTGCCCCAAGCCGGTTTACAACAGACGGTGAGTTTATAGCTGTGGGCGTTGAGGTTGCAGATGTTTATGTGATCGTTAAACGGACCATTGATGGCACTGACAACTATATGCTGGAGAAGTTTGACCCAGATCTTACGCTAGATAGCGCTAAGGAGGGCGGAGCGGCGTCCTCAGTGACGTTACAGCATCTTGAGGGGGAGACAGTCCAGATCATTAGAGATGGCGTTCTAGAGCCAGAGCAGACGGTCCCTGGCTCTCCCTACACGGTTACGTTTGCTTCGGCAGCTACGTCTAGCTACCAGGTTGGTTTGAATTACACAATCACGGCTAGAACGATGCCTGCGGAGCCGGTGCTGTCTTCTGGATCTGTGCAGGGCTTTAAGAAACGTATTATCCAGGTTGATGCTATTGTGAACAGCACGAAGGATATGACGATTAACGGCAAGCAGGTCTCGTTTAGGAACTTTGGCGAGGATGTACTTGATTCACCGGTTGAGCCTTTCACTGGCATAAAAACTATGCACGGTTTGCTGGGATATAGCGGAACGGGGCAGATTACGATTAGTCAAAATGTTCCATTGGAAATGATTGTTCTCGGTCTTGAGTACCGTTTAAGCGTGGGGAATTGATATGTCTGGTTTAATGGCAACGGGTGGTTTCCAGTTATTTTCAGCAGGAGTTTCAGCTCTTGGTCAAATTTCTGCGGGGGCTGCTCAAAAGCGTCAATACCAAATGCAAGCAGAGCAAGCAGAGCTTCGTGGCCGTTCTGAGGCCATTGCCTATAAGCAGCAGGGGGCTGATGCTTTGCGCAATCTAAATGAAACGCTTGCTGCAGTTATATCTCGATCTGCTGCCGGTGGTGTTGATCCTACATCTGGATCGGCGGCAACCATGCAGATGTTTGCTTTGTCTGAGGGCGCTAGAGAGAAACAAATTGCTCAAGACAACGCTATTATGGCTCTCGGCCAGGCAAGCACTCAGGCCGCAATTTATCAATCCGCTGGTCGCACAGCGCAGTTATCTTCTTATGTATCCGCCGCCGGTACTCTCGGCCAAGGTGCATATCGGTACGGACAATTAGCATAGGTTAGAACATGGCAATCCTTCCAAGATATCAGCGCACCGGTCTACAGACCCGTCAACCACAGCAGATGGATTTTGCCGCTACGCGCGAACAGGCAAGGTTGGGCCAGACTATTTCTCAGCAAGTTGATCGTATGTCCGACTTTGCTTTCAGGCAGGCTTCTCAGGCAGCGGAAATCCGTGGGCAGGAGCGTGTGCGCGAAGAAGGTGCTTTGCCTACCCTGGCCGCATTAGATGAAGCCGGTGGACCTACTACAATAGCAGAACGTGCAGCATATGCACTTGGAAGTCGTGTTGCTGTAGCCGAAATACAAAATACCGCTGAAATTGAAACAATGCGGATTTTGAATGAAGCCGAAAGGGATGAAACTCCATTTACGAAAGTTCAAGCACAACTATTAGAACTTACTGACGGTTACTCAGAATCGCTGAGAGTAATTGATCCGACTGCTGCAACCGTTTTGAGAGAAAACCTAAACGGCGTAACAGCCAAGGCAACAGAAAGATATTCAAATTGGTATGTAAACGTACAAGCTCAAAAGCAAAAGGTGAAGGCAGCTAACGCGGCGGATCTGCAATATAACAATATTATCGAGAACGCGATCCTTCCAGGTTCAAACGCTGTAACGATCAAACAACAAATTGCTAAATCTGTTGAGCTTTTAGGCGGCTTATCACTTTCGGAAAAACAGCTCAAAGCTTTTGAAACTAAAGCTTACAATGACGCTATAAAAGAAAACTACATATTTAATTTCAATTCTTCTCCGGTTGAAAAGCAAGAAACAATCTTAAAAAGAATGGAGACAGTTCCGGCCCCCGGTATGACTTTAGCAGAAACGCAATCTTTTAGAAAAAGCCTCCAGGGAACATACAGCAAAAACGCAGCGATTAGAGAGCAAAAAGTTTCAAATGTTGTTTCATTGATTAGTGAGCAAGATGATATTGCTATTGCTGGGGGTGTCGTTTCTCAGAAAATGCTAACACAGATAGAAGCTCAACTTGATGCTTTTGGGCCAGAAGGCGATAGAGCAAGAGCTGCTTATGAGCGCATGATTTTTGATATTGATACTGCTAATAATCTCAAAGCCATGATGCCTGCTGATTTAGCTAGTTTTGTTACCTCAATGGAAGCTGGTCTTCCTGGCGTTGGTGAGCCTGGTCGGGACACGGATGTAGAAGTCAAAACGTATGATTTTGCTGTTAAAATGTTGGATCAGTTTAATAAAGACATAAACGACAATCCGATTTCCGCTGCTGTTAAAAGGCAACTTACCGATGATAATAATAACTTAATCCAAATTAAGCCAATTGACTTTAACCAAGATCCAAATGCTGTGGTCGCAGATCTTAGTTTAAGGTTTGACCAGGCGAAGCTAGTCTCTAAAGCATATGGGACACCTCTTACTTTATTTACTAAAGAGGAAACCAAATTGTTCTCTAATGTTCTTAAATCTGCGTCTATAAACGATAGGTTGATTGCTTTGGAATCTGTTGTTGCCAGTGGGGATACTATCGCGCTTCAAGCCTTTGAAGAGCTGGCCGGTACAGATGGAGCGTTTTATGCTGCCGTAGGGGCTTCAATGGTTTCTGGAAACAGAGATGTTGCCACCCGTGCGCTACAGGGCCAAGCTATTATTGAGGCAATGGGTAAGCCTAAGCTGACATCAGACAAGGATATGCCGGACGCAGATTCAATTTCAAATGCGGTCTTTAGATCTGTATTCGGTGAAACCCTGGATGCTGTACCGGCTTACAGAGCAATGGCTGAAAATCTGTATGCTTTTTATGCGGAAGGCGCTACTGAGTTCAATGAAGAACTTTGGAGAAATTCTTTAAACCAGGCTGTTGGATTTAATCCTGAGAATGGAACGGGTGGTATCGATACAGTAAGGTCTGTTTCAACCCTTATTCCTAGCGGGAATACTGCTCTTGATGTGTCAAATGCTTTGACAGAAATGGACGCAGATATACTTTCGCAAGCCTCGGGATTTGAGGTAGATGGGGAGATCGTTTATCAAAATGTAGCTCCTGAGATGTTTGAGGCTTTGTCAGGTGAGATCGAGTTGTCTCTAGTTGATCCTGGAGCTAAAATATATCAGGTAATAAAAAGCGAGGGTACTTCTGGAGATTACAATCTTGTCTCTTTGGGAGGTAACAACTACGGATTTATGTATAAAGACAGTGGTGACTTCATTAACGATGACAATGGGGACATGTTTGTTTTTGACCTAAAAAAGGTAATTGAACTTACTGCCGCCCGTGGTCCGGTTTATTATACGCAGGATCAGAAAGATGCGTTTGATGCTCAGAAGGATGTGGGTCAAGGAATTATTCCAGAAACATTGCTGGAGAAAATGGCTGCCCCAGGCATCGGTGTAATACCATCGACTATCGTATCTGCGACAACATCTCTTGCAGAAACCGTATCAGACGTTGCTGAAGCTGTATCTGAAGCCCCGGCTGCTGGTGCTGCGGCTGTAAGTGAGCTTGATGAAAGAGAGGCGATCCAAACTAGATTAATTGAGGTACGGGAACAATTTGATCCGGGAACAACCGAACACAAATACCTTAGCGCCTTTATTAAACGTGCGTTTGATTCAGAAAAAGTTTCCGTGGAAGAGCTAAGGACTGTGGAGAAAGATTTTAAATGAACCTTGGAAAAGCAGATATAAAGTTTTTAAATTCTGACCCAAGAAGGAAGATGTCAGCTCCTGCTGCTACATGGGCTGAGAATTTTGTAAAGACTAAGGACTTAGGTTTTATAAATGACAGTGCTGGCGCTAATTCCCCTGCTTTTGCCAAGCAAGAAGTTTGGGATCCTATAATTGAATCGCTTAATGAAACTGAGTTTCTAAATAACGGCGAGAGATGGACTAACCCTGCTCGATATCTAATATCTGCGCCGACTACTGGACAGTATAAGTCTGAAACGGCTTACAATAATGCGATTGAAAAGATCTTCTCTACCATCAGGCAGAACCAATATGATCTACCGCCTGATTTAAACCAGGTAAATGAAAATTTTATTCAAAACCAAACTAAGGAATTATTTACAAGATCTCGCGCAGAGATGCAAAGACTTGCCGATGATAATCCTGAGTTTAAATATGCTGTTGCTAGATTCTTAGGTGGCATGGTTGCATCATTTAGCGATCCAGTTACTCAGCAAGCTATGATGCTGGAGGGCGCTGTTGCCATTGGCAGAACCATGTGGCGGCAACTATTTAACTCTGCTGTTTTAAATGGTGGAGCTGGTGCTTTTTCTGAGATTGCAGTTAAAGAATGGTATGATGAGCTTGACGTTGATTATGAGTTTTCTGACTTTGTGCGTAATGTTTCTGAAAACGCTGCCTTGGGTGCAGCTCTCCCCCTTGCTGGTGCTGGCGTAAAACTAACAGCTAATCAATTAAGGAGAGGGTACTTAGCTCTAACTGGCAACAACCAGCGCGGCACATTAGAAAATCGTGAAATGGCTGCGGCACTATTAGAAGCTGAAGAGTTTGAAGAGATAGAAAACCCACTTCAATCAGCCACACCTAATGAAGCTCAATACGTTCATAACCAAAGGTTAGTTGAAGCTGGTGCTGCTGCGGCCAATGCACAGCCACCGGCTATGTCTCCAGATGCTCCATTGCCTTTAAAATCTGTTGATCCATTACGAGATGAATTAAACGCATTGGATAAAAAATGGGAAGCAAACAATGCCAAATTAAAAACGGCTGAAGCAGAAGGTCTTGAAATTCAAAATCGGTTAAATGATGCTTATGATGCTGATCCAAGTCTTACAAAGGACAGTAAGATAATAAAAGATATAATATCTGAAAATAAACTAAATCAGTCTAAAGTTGAGGAGTTACAATCTATACAAGATGGACTAGGCAAACAGCGTGGAAAGATTTTAGACAAACAAAAACAGGCGGCTAAGACTTCCCCTGTTGTAGCGGATGTTAATAATCTTGAAGGTGTAAACCTTATATCTATGGTGAAGGCTTCTGAGATTGGCGTTGATGCAGAAACATTCCAATTCAAAGCAGAGGGTGATGAGTTTGGCGTTACTGCAAGATTGCAAGGGGTCCAGACATTCAACCCATATTGGGCTGGCACTGTTAGTGTTTATGAATATGCAGATGGTCGAAAGGTTATTGCAGATGGACACCAACGCCTTGGACTAGCTAAACGTATTATGGCTCAAGATCCGTCTCAGGATATCAGTCTACACGCATACACATTTAGAGAAGTAGACGGTATCACGCCAGAAGAAATGCGCGTGGTCGCTGCTTTGAAAAACATAGTAGAGGGAAGCGGTACAGCAATTGATGCTGCAAAGGTCTTGCGTGTAGATCCTTCTAGGCTTCCAGATTTGCCACCAAATTCAGAGCTTGTGCAGCAAGCTAGAGGCATAATGCCTTTAAGTGACAATTCATTTGGCATGGTTGTAAACGGGGTTGTACCGGCTAAGTATGCGGCATTTGTAGGTAGGTTAATTGACGATCAGGACTTGCAAGACGCAGCAATGAGTGTGCTTGCCAAAGCTAACCCAGAAAACAAATTCCAAGCTGAGGCTATAGTTCGCCAGGTAAAAGAAACCCCTTCGGAGCAAGTAACTCAAATATCTTTGTTTGGCGAAGAGCTAATGACAGAGAGTTATTATTTCGAGCGTGGTAAAATTCTGGACAGAGCTTATAAAGAGTTGCGCAGAGATAAAGCTGCGTTTGAAACACTTGTAAGAAACGCTGAAAGGTTAGAGGCTGAAGGAAACATCCTTGCGGCTGATGCAAATCAAAGAAAGGCGGCTACAGATGCCCAAACGATCACGCTCCTCCAAGCGCTTGCAAACCGCAAAGGGCCGCTCTCGGACGCCCTCAATGATGCAGCAAAGACAGCAAGGGACACAGGAAGCTATGGCCCAGCCACAAACGGATTCCTTGATGCTGTCAGACGATCAATTGACGCAGGCGATTTCCAAAGCATATCTGCTGGCGACATTGGACGCGGCATCGATGGTACAGCGGAGGTCACGCGACCTTCAATTGAAGAGCCAATCCTAGACGGATTTGATGAGCCTACAGGGCCAGCCTCGGATCAACAGACCGGTCAGCTTATAACGGATATGTTTGGTGCTGATGAGGTGGATACGCCACCAGCAGCGGTGGCGCAGGCAGATCTTGAAATGCAATCCGCGCTTCAGGAGGTGCAAGATAAGATCCAGCCAGATTGGCAACCATATATGGCTATGGAAGCTGGCGACACTCTTGTTGCTATGAAAGACATTGTTCCGGTCAATGTAAGGGCTAAAGGGGTTGTAAACTCTCTTGGCTACATGGTTCAATCTGCAAACAATGAAATACCAAAACGCGGGTCATTACTTCTTAGAGATAATGGTGACGGAACTTTCTCAGTTCGAGATGGCAATTCTACATACTCAATTGCAAAAGCTGCAGGCTGGTCTGAAGTGCCTGGCAAAATAATTGATGATGCTCAGTACGCTTCTGAGTTATCTCGCAAAGCGGCAGATCGCATTCTAAACCAAGACGCGCTTGGTAAAAATAAAATGCGCTATGTCGTTGCAGAGACTCTTGGGCAAGATGAGGCTGACATTTTTGTTCAAAAACTATTGGAACGTCAAAGGTTTAAGACGGGTTTAGGGTTATTCCGCAAAGCCAAAAAGAACAACGAAACTCTGAACAAAGCAGCGGCTCAAGCTGCTGCTGATTTGGGGATCGAATTTGAACCAGCAAAGGTCAAAAAACTCAAACGAATAGAAGAAAAAGTTAGAGACAAATACAACGGAAAATATAACAGATTAACTGATGCGGCCAGAACTGGCATCAATGCAGCAACTATAGAAGAGGCAGACGCTTTTGTTAAAGCCATGTCTAAGAAATTTCATCTTGTAGATGAGGGATGGAAAATTACTCCGGCTGGATACGTTGACAGAAAAATAATGGTTATCTTTGATGATAAGTCATTAGGAGAAATTCAAATCTGGCCTCCTGGAATGCTCAACGCAAAAGAAAATCCAACACTTTTTGAAAAATCTGGTCACGATTACTATGAAATATTAAGAAGTGTAGACTCAACTGATGTTGAAATAGCAGACGCTAATCAAAAAATGATAGAGATCTATGGGGCTGTTACGTCTACGCTAGACCAATCATTTGCTCAAAAGCTTGGGATAGGAGCGCCACGCGCCAGCAGTGTAGACTCAACTTTGTCCTCTGGGATTTCTTCAGAGCCTTCGTCTGTTACTACAGCGCGAGCTAGTTCCTTGGAACCACCTACAGGAGACCAACCGTCCTCTGTATCCCAGATCATGCCAAGTGGACCTTCGATGGCTGCAATAGAGCCGAAGTCGAACCTAAATAATTTCATGGATGATACCTCCGATTCCAATTTAGATATCGCTTCGGCAAATGTCAATATGGATCTTGAAGTTCCTGTAGGTCAAAGGCTCAATCCAGATACTAATGAGCTTGAGGCTGTTTCAATGCCTATAAAAGACCTTCGTGCCATGATGGATGAAGAAGACGCTGTAATGAAACGGTTGGAGTTCTGTACGATATGAGTTTTAGAAAATGTATTGACGATGGTGTTGCTGCCGGTGAGCTTTCTTCTGAAAAGGCTGAAGAGATCAAAACCCTTTTTGGGGATCTTGAGGTTCAGTATAACAAGCAAATGGGTTTTGCTGCTGCCAGCTCTAAGGCTGCTTTAGATACATCTGCGGCTATAAAGAAAATGTCTAAGGAAAAGAAGCGCCGCGCAATGTTACAGGCTAAGACCTGGACAAAAATACGAATGCACATGGATACATTCGTAACGGCTGTTACAGGCGAACAAAATAAATACAAAGCTACGTTTGATGTTTTTGAGCAATCTGTAACATCTCGTTTTAACAGTGTCGCCCAGGTGCAAAGCGCAGTCCGATCCAGAGCCACAGCAAAAATGGATCAGTTTCTTGGAACATTTAAAAGAAACATTATTGGCGAGACTCGGGAAAAGGCAAGGTTAGAAAATGTTATCAGTGAGATATTCAAGCCAGGATCGACCGATGATATTTCGGCGCGACAAATGGCTGAAGCTTGGGCCGAAGCTGCTGAATATTTAAGGTTAAGGTTTAACGCTGCTGGTGGTGCTATACCGAAACGCAAGGATTGGGGTATGCCTCAATTCCATAACTCTGTTGCGGTTGCTGCTGCTGGATTTACTTCGTGGCGAGATACGATCCTTCCAAAGCTTGATGTTAATAAAATGATTGATGAGCAAACGGGACTGCCATTTTCTAAGCAAAAGCTTGAGCTTGTTTTGGAGGATGTTTTTGAAACGATACGGACAAACGGTCAGAATAAAAACAAACCTGGGAGCTTTGCCGGCAATCAATCTTTTGCTTCACGACATCAGGACCATCGCTTCCTTGTATTTAAAGATGCTGACAACTGGATGAAGTACCAAGAGGCGTTTGGAAATCCCAATGCTTTCGATGTTATGATGGCCCATATCGATAATATGTCCAGAGACATTGCGTTGATGGAGGTGATGGGTCCAGATCCAAAGACCACTTTGCGATTTATGAAAGACACCCTTACGAAGGAAGCCAGTCTATCTGGTGACGCAAAGCAGATTAATAGTGCATCAAAAGCAAATGCGTTTCTCGATGATCTGTATTCAGCCACGGTAGGGACAAACAATGCACCGGTGGACGGCGTATTGGCGACAACTATGGCTGGCACAAGGAATGTTCTGCACTCTGCCCAGCTTGGTAGCGCAGCTATTGCCGCTATAACCGATACTAATTTTGGGCGGATAGCCAGGACAATGAATGGCCTTCCCCAAACTAAGATGATTTCAAAGTATTTAGAGTTTATGAACCCGCTTTCTCTTGAGGAAAAGGGCCGCGCAGCAATTAGGTTAGGTCTTACTGCTGAAGGCTGGTCCACCTTAGCTGCTGGGCAAATGCGGTATGTAGGGGAGATATCAGGGCCAGAAGTTACCAGGCGCATATCTGATTTTGTTATGAGAGCTTCATTGCTTTCTCCGTGGACGCAGGCGGGTAGATGGTCTTTCGGTATGGAGTACCTCGGATTCTTAGCTGACAATGTTAATTTACAGTTTAAGGATCTTCCTGCAAATATGCAGAAAAGCATGGAGCATTATAATATTGGGGCTGATAAGTGGGAGATCATTCGGAAGACGCCTTTGTATGATTACGAAGGGGCTAAGTTCATAAGGGCTGAAGACATCGAGGCTCGCACCGATATAAACCCAGAGCTGGCCCGTGATTTAGCAACAAACCTATCTGTAATGATTGACACAGAAACTAACTTTGCTGTCCCTAGTAGCTCTCTCCGTGGGCGTGTGGCGATCACAGGTGATGCCAAACCTGGGACATTAGCCGGTGAGCTTACACGGTCCTTTGCAATGTATAAGAATTTTGGTGTTACCCTGGTAAATACACACATCATGCGCGGCTTGGCCCAGCCTACCGGCAGAGGGAAGGGTGCTTACTTTGCAGATCTAATGATAAGCACAACGCTTATGGGCGCTCTTGCGATGCAGCTAAAGGAAATGGCAAAGGGTAGAGACCCACGGCCAATGAATACCGCTGAGTTTTGGGGCGCTGCTTTCATGCAGGGTGGTGGCCTCGGTATCTATGGCGACTTTATGTTTGGCAGTGTCAATAGGTATGGTGGCGGTTTGGCTGAAACCATTGCCGGTCCCGTAGTAGGATTTGCAAACGATGTTTCTCAGCTAACAGTAGGCAACATACTACAGGCCGCACAAGGTAAAGACAGTAATGCTGCTAGTGAGTTTCTAGGATTTGCCGGACGATATACCCCTGGATCTAGCTTATGGTATGCACGACTTGGGCTTGAAAGATTGGTTATTGACCAGGGCAAACTGTGGGTCGATTCTGATACGCGCACAAAGATGCGTAGAAACGCAAGCAAATATAGAACGCAATACGGTCAGAAATACTGGTGGTCACAGGGAGACATCCTTCCCGAAAGAACCCCAGAGCTGTCAAACGTGTTTGAGTAAATGGAATTAATCTGCTATAGAGTGAACAAAGGAACGGGAAAACGACATGAGTGATATCGCAATCAATCCAGTAACCCGCCGGGTTCAGTTCACAGGCAATACCGGAACCGGTCCATATGCCTTTACTTTCAACATCTTGGTCGATGGTGATATCGCAGTCTTCAAGGGGACTACGGAGCTAACGCTTACCACTGATTACACGGTCAGTATTAACGCGAATGGAACGGGATCTATCACTCTAACTGTTGCCCTCATAGCATCTGACGTTCTTACAATCATTGGTGGTCGTGAGCTTTCACGGACTACAGACTTTGTTACAGCCGGGGATCTTCTGGCTTCTAGCTTAAACGAACAGCTAGACAGTAACGTGATTATGACCCAACAGCTCGATGAGAAACTTGGGCGTGGTTTGTTTGTGAACCCTGGTGATGTGTTTACTGACCTAGAGCTTCCCCTGAAGGATGATCGCAAAGGTACAGTTCTTGGGTTTAATGCTACTACGGGTGATCCAGAGCCAGGTCCAGAGATTGCTGATGTCGATTCACTAGCAAATATCTCTGCTGACATTAAGACTTTGGCAGAGATCCAGGACGGTACGGTTGCGACTGACGCTATTACAAACGTCAATACGATCCGCACAGATGTGACAACGGTATCGGGCATATCTGGAAACGTCTCCACGGTTGCTGGTATTAGCGCTGATGTTACGACTGTTGCGGCTGATGGATCTGACATTGGTACTGTCGCAGGTATATCGTCTGATGTTACAACTGTTTCTGGTATCAGCGGCAACGTAACTTCTGTTGCTGGAAATGCGTCTAATATTAATACTGTTGCTGCTGACGGTGCTGACATTGGGACCGTGGCAACATCTATTACAAACGTGAACACTGTTGCGACAGACATTGCTAATGTAAATACAAACGCAACAAACATTGCATCGATCAATACTAACGCAACAAACATTACTGACATTCAGAATGCGAGTGCGAATGCTGCATCTGCTTTAGCCAGTAAGAATGATGCCGCTACTAGCGCCACCAATAGTGCTAACAGCGCCACTGCTAGTGAAACATCTAAGGTGGCTAGTGTTGCTGCGCAGGCTGCTGCTGAGACCGCAGAGACCAATGCTGAGACAGCACAGACCGCTGCCGAAGCTGCGCAAACTGCGGCTGAAACCGCTGAAACAAACGCTGCTACCAGTGAAACTAATGCTGCAAGCTCTGCTGCATCTGCATCGACTGACGCTGGGACGGCTACGACTAAGGCTGGGGAAGCTGCTGCATCGGCATCTGCTGCAAGCACCTCTGAGGCTAATGCTGATACGTCAGAGGCCAATGCCTTAACATATAGCTCAAATGCTGCAACAAGCGCCGCCGCTGCCGCCTCTAGTGCCGCTGGCATTGCTGGCTATGACTTGGACGTTATTGCTGAAACTAAAGGCGTCACAGCCGTAGACGTATTCGTGTATGACACCAGCAAGGACAGTGACGGTGGTGCATGGCGTAAGCGCACCCAGCACACAAGCTGGTATCAGGAGACCTTGAACACTGCTACTCGTGGTTCTCGTCGTGAGTTCCCTGCGGTTGCTGTGATTGTGGCTGAGACTACTAAGGTCACGATCTACGATGGTGATGATCCAAGTCTGCCGATGTGGGTGGTGTTTAATGCTGGTGTAGGTTCTGGGGTGGAGATATGGCGCACGGGCCGAAATGCCACATCTGTAGTAATGCAAAATGGTGTTCTCTGCTTTGGAATTGAGGGGTCTGGGACAACTTATACAGGGGTCTATGCTGCTCGGTTTATTGAAGATACGGTTCAGCGATATTCTGTAGCGGGCGTAAGAGGAGCTGGCCTTACAGTAAGTTTGAGAAACGACCACGATGCTGTAGTTGCTATTGTTGACGCAGGGGTTGCTTTGGTAAACGGCGTGGTCAACGACGTCGCCATGACCGTGCTACCCAACGCCCCTATTGATGCAGCTACTGGGCTTCCTGTGCCTACTATTGCAGTGGCAACGGATGGTGGCGTGAGTGTTATTACTGACAGTGGTGCTGTGTATGATATTACTTGGGCAAACCATGGAGCCTGTGGCATTATAGCTTTCAACGGCATCAATCAAATTGTAGTCTCCCACGATGCGGTCGCAACACGGAATAGGTTCGTTCATGTTTTTGACCTACCAAGCACTGATATTTCAGAAGGCAATGGGTATAGCAAAGGTTCTGCCGTTTTATACTTGAATAGCACCACTAATGCTTCTGACTTGAAGCTATTGAGTGATTATGGCAAGGGTCTTGATGGTGGCACGCACGGCGGCATCAACGGGCTAGCCTTTTTTGACACTGAAAAAGTCGCCTACACCACCTCCACATACAACACAGGCTGGATGAACGGCGACATCAAGGGTGCCTTCCTGTCTGACACCGACGACACTGACTTGGTTGGTAATGAGTTGGTGACGAATGGCACGTTTGATACGGATACTGATTGGACAACAATAAACAAC
>Ga0209632_10001932_pt1 | contig 20395 bp, 18 predicted proteins | sample COG_10_FD_184754 | JGI IMG/M metagenome (GOLD analysis project Ga0209632, IMG submission 184754) | Pelagic Microbial community sample from North Sea - COGITO 998_met_10 (SPAdes) (version 2) | ecosystem: Environmental > Aquatic > Marine > Neritic zone/Coastal water | place: Helgoland, sampling... | reverse complement strand
CTTCTGCTTCTGCTCTTGCTTCTGCTTTTGCTCTTGCTTCTGCTTCTGCTCTTGCTTCTGCTTCTGCTCTTGCTTCTGCCTTTGCCTTTGCCTTTGCTTCGGCTTTAGCTTTGGCTTTAGCTTTAGCTTTAGCTTTAGCTTTAGCTTTAGCTTTAGCTGCAGCGGCTCTTGCTTCGGACTCTTTTTTATCGATTTCTTGAATTTCTAACTCGATATTATTACTCATTTATAAATAATTATAATAATATTATTTTATAATTAATACTCTAAAAATATAATTTTTTTTTTTGTTTCTTTACTTAAAAATATAGAAATGATAGGCCATACTATTTTTATAATCTGATTTTTACCACTTACAAAATAATTTATAGGCTTATCATCATAATTTTTTTCCACTATTTTTGAAACTCTTTTAAATAATTTTCTACTAAAATTATTAATATTTATATTTTCTAAATCTAAAAATACATAAAATCTACCTAAATTTTCATTATTATGTTGATTTGTTATTTTAATAGTATTATTTATCTTTTTAACAAGAGTTTGAATATATTCATCATATTTTTTTGGATTTTTTATAAATAATGAAAATCTAATATGTATTAGACCAAATATTGAATGACCATTAAAAAATTTTTTTGTTTGAATTAAGTAACAGTTTCTAAATGATTCTACATCATTTTTATCAATGTTTTTTGTAAAAGTATCAGAATTTAATAAACATAAAGTGTCAATATCATTATATTTCTCTAAAATATCTAAAAAAAATTGCCGTTTATATTTCTGTGATTTGGAATATATTGTAACTAATTCCGAATTATTTTTTACATCTGTCATTCTAAATATATTTTAAAACTATATAAATATATTTAAGTTTTAATATAAATTATTATAAAATTATTTAACCCAACAAACAGAACTAAATGGATTTGGTATAATACTAAAAACGCTCGTCATTTTTCTAAATAATACAACAAATGGTGCTAAAAAATAAGATAAAATATCTATTACGAACGATGGTGCGAATACAAATAATATATTACCAATAGTTGCTATAAAATATATAAAAAAATATTGCAATTTACTAAATACAACTGCTACAATTTTAAATATAATATGAAATACATTTAGTATAATATCAAATGGCATAAATAAAATTTCAAAAAATTGTCTAGGTTTTTCTTTATTTTTTTCAGGTATTAAATTATAAATAGCGTTTGCCAACCAGATAAATATATATAGAATTTTTTGAAGAAACCATGCAATCCAAGATATTATAGTCTTTCCTTCATATTTACATTCACCATTACCTTTCATTTCGTCAATTGACATGTTTTCAACAAAACCTTCGGGATTTGTACTATTTCTAATAAGACTATCTATAGAATATTTAAGTTGAGAATGATTTGCGCCATGACTATTATAACGGTCATCTAATCTTTTCTTTGTCTTATTTACAATATCATCAACGACGTTATTCACATTATGTTCGTTAATAATAACGCCACTATTATCAGTATTTTGTGTATTTAAATCATGGTCTATACCTTCTTTAACATTTTTCTTCGTAGCTATTTTTTCATTTTTCTTCATTTTTGCAATATGAGCCTTTTTAGTATTTACATAACTAAAAATTAATATAACACATAATAATAATATTACTTTTATTATTAAAAGTAAAGCATTTTTAATATTCATAGTTATATAAACAATACAAAAAAAAATAAATACATAATATAACAGAATGAATTCTAAAGAATTGGGATTTGTATTCATATTTATTGGCGCCCTCGGATTATCAAATTTTTTTGTTAAAAAAATGAAATTTAAGCGAACATCTTTTATTTTTTATAATATTTTCATTATTTCATTAGGATTAAGTTTGATGCATAATGTATTTAAAATAGCCCCAGATGTAAAAATATTATTAGGACGATAATAATTCTCTCAAAAAAAACAATCATAAAATAAAATTAGTTAAAAATATTTATTAATTTTATTTATATGAACACCTACGATGGATTAACAAATATATGGTTAAATTTAAAAGATTTATCAAAATTCCCATATAATCCTGATGATTGTATGGCTATTGATCATTTAAAATGCAAAAAAGGATATTGTTTAATATCCCGCTCGGTTACTTATAAAAATATTAACATAAATACGTGTTTAAGTTTAGATTTAGATAAAATTACATCTAATAATTTACATTTATTTAAAAATGGTGATATTATTTTATGTAAAATGCCATCATGGAATAATTATGTTCCAGGAAAAATTATAAAAATATGTAAAAAAATAAAAGATGATGAATTTGTATTATGTGAAAGAACGCGCAATATAATGTTAGAAACAATTGATAATATATTTGATATTTGTTTTCCTTCTTGTCCAGATTCGGATATTTGTTTAGTTTGGCATAACGGTAATGAAATTATACACAATAAAACAGTATTAACTTATAAAAACTTATTATCATCTGAAAATAATTGTGAAACAAACTTTATAAAAAAAAAATATAAATTAAAAAAACCAAATGCACCATTTTTTGTTAACGAAGTAGATAGCGATGATGAAATTATAGAAGATATTTTACATAATGTAATAGATAAAATTATAAAAAAATACAAACCTACAAGTATTATTCACTCAGGATTATTTGATAAAAAAGATACTTATAAAAATGAAATATTACGTTATAAAGTTTATTGGTTAAAAATAAACCAAAACAATAATTGTTTAATATCTTCAAAACCATTTAATATATCTCACAATACAACAAGTGGAAAATTTCTATCAAATGTTTCTATTATTAACTCATCACAAATAAATGAAATAATGAAAATACAAGTAACTAATGGTTGTGGTTTAAAAATAATAAATAAAAGACTTTACAAATTAATAAATAAATCACGTCTTTTAGAACCACAAAATGTAAAATTCTTAAAAAAATTACCTCAACAATTATACTTTTTTAATAAAGATTTTCTTTATACTTATACAGGATATTTGTGTAATGCTGCAAAACGTTATCTATTCAATATTAATAAAATTGATATAAAATAGATGAAATGTTAAAAGTATTAAAATGAATTTTATTTTGTTATTTTATATACCGATATGTATTATTATTTTGGCAGACGCGCTTTCTTGGGTTTTTCCAAGATTTGAACGATATTTTGATATTATTATATTATTAATCTGTTTGTATATTTTAATTTTATTAATATTAATGATTTATATAATATTTCAGGCTATAATTAATGTTGTATTTACACCTTTAAACAGTTAAAACAAGTTTTAATCTTTAATAGGGCCGCTGGGGGAATCGAACCCCCGACCTCGCCCACCCAAAGGGCGAATCATACCACTAGACCAAGCGGCCACAGAATTAATTTTTTTTTAAAAATATTAATGAAAATATTATATATCATGGAAAAACATTTATCATATCCCGGACATCCAAAATTTGAACCACAAAAATGGAATAAAAATAAATATATAAAACATTCTCATAATTGTTATACCTACGCATTAAATACAATTATAAAAAAAAATATAAAAACATGTAAGAAATATTCTAATTTAAGCAAAAAAAAAAGAAAAACGCTTAAGCAAAAATTAAAAAAAATATGCGTAAAAAATTTTAATACATGGGGATGGTGTGATTATCATAAACCAGATAAATGTGCTTTTATTAGACCCCAACCCGGATTATATACAAAAACAATTAAAAAATATAATAAGAAAAACCATTCCTCTAATATTAGAACATTAAGTAAATTACTCTTAAAAGATAATCCAAAAATAAAAAAATTACGAAAAAATCAAACACCTCCACTCGGATATTATATAATATATTTAATACCAACCTTTTACACAAAATTTAAAAAAGGTGATTATCATTTCTTAAGACAAGATAATACGGGTAATTGGAGTGAAAAATGGGGTGATGGACCTGCTAAAAAAATAAAAGAAAAAACACCCGAAGAATATTTAAAAAACTTGAAAAAAAATATGCGTTCTAGTTCAATATTTAAAGGATATTATTTTGCCGTCCCAATTAAAGGAAAGAAAAACTTTAGAAATTTAATGAAAAAAATATGATTAACTTTTTTATTATTTAAATAATTTTTAAATAATTTTATGTATAATGTCTACAGCTGCTTTTTTTGAAATTTTCGGCGGAATAGGCGCAGTTGTATTAGGCGTAGGTGGTTGTATGTGGAAATATTTACAAAGTTATGAATTTAAACATGATTATATTAGCGAAGATAAAGAAGAACCAGTTAACGTATTGTCCTCAACATGGGAAAATGTAAAAGAAGAAGATAATTGTGAAGAACAAAAATCACCATATAACTTAAATGTATTAACTAAAAAAAAAGATGGAAAGTGGGTTGTGAATATAAAGAAAAATGGAGGAAGTGTATATATTTATAAAACATATGATAAAGAGCCAGAATGGGAATATAATAAAAAATCTCATTATCTAAGAATAAACGTAAAAAATAAACCAAATAAAGATGTCATTGAATTTCATCATAAATATTTTGATAGCGACTGGAAACAGTTAAAAGAAATAAAGAAAAAAAAAATTAAACATAATGGTGAAAATGTGTTTGAAACAAAATCTTTAATTGTTGAAGAAAATGTACATTATGAACAACTTGGAATATATGTAAACTCGACACAAACTGAGATTAAAGATTTAGTGATTGAAGAAGCATATTACGGTGAAAAATGGAATTTTTGGAATATATTTTGCTGCGGTAGACATGTTAAAACGTTACTTTATAGAAAAATTGAAGCCAGTGAATAAGTTTTCAATAAACAAACTTATAAATACAGATAGGGAGAATCGAACTCCCGACCTTCGCCGTGTAAAGGCGACGTCATAACCATCTAGACCATATCTGTTATTATTTTTTTATTTTTTATTTTTTTCGAAAAAAATATAAAAAAATAATTCCCATATCGGGATTCGAACCCGAGTCGCTCCGGTGAAAGCGGAGTATCCTAACCAACTGGACTATATGGGATTTATTACCGTGCTCCCACTGGCATCACCGGGGATCGAACCCGGATTACTGGTTTCAAAGACCAGCGTCCTAACCATTAGACGATGACGCCGTTCTTTATTAATATATACCAGCAGTGAGATTTGAACTCACGAAGCATTTGCACTCCTACTTGAAAGGAGCCCCTTTGACCGCTCGGGAATACTGGTTTATCTTGTCCTGTTTTATCTTGACACATTTTATGCCGATTGTGGGAGTCGAACCCACGGCCACAAGATTAAAAGTCTTGCGCTCTACCTACTGAGCTAAATCGGCATTTCCGTGCTCCCTGTTGTTCTGCCAGGCTTCGAACCGGGCTCCGTCAAAGCGGTGTTACCTTACTAACTCAGAACAGTTTCCGTGCTCCCCGTGAATATCTTGTCTTGCCTACCTTTTCATAATCAGCTACATCTTATTCTGTTACGTATTCACCCTCCACAAATCGGCTCGTCAGCCCCGCTCGAAACAGGGATTGAACCTGTGACCCCCCGATTAACAGTCGGATGCTCTAACCAACTGAGCTATTCAAGCAAGATTTCCGCGCTCCCCAGTTTATAATAATACTTCATCCTATATGCATACAGTCCTTATATTATTAAATTTCCGTGCTCCCCAATACCAGCAGTGGGATTCGAACCCACGAAGCATACGCAACAGATCTTAAGTCTGCCCCCTTTGACCGGACTCGGGAATACTGGTATTCGATTATTTAAAATAGTCCTTCTTCACTGACTTACAACATAATATGCTATTATTTCTTTAAATCAATTTAAAAATTATTTTTTTTAAGTAATTAATATTATTGGATATCTTGTAAAAAAATATAAAAATATTGTTCATTTTATATCTTTTTTTAAAAATTTCGCATTCTTGGAGCAGGAGGACTTGACATTGGCCATCCCCAATGCATATCTTTGTTTCTATTAAAAATAATTATTGTTTTTTCTTTTTTTAAAAAAATCTTATGCGACATTATTGCAAAGAATAAAATTAAAAATAAAAACCAATATTTGCTTTTATTCTTTTTTCTTATAAATGTTTTCATAAAATTCATAATATATATATAATATATATTATAAGAAAATGATAAATAATGGTAAAACATTTATTGAAATGTCATACATTATATTCATGTGGAATTATTTTAAAACAAAATATTCATTTCATAATATTTGGGAAGCACCTTTAATGAATCATGAAGATATGCCTAATTTTTTTAAACATAATATAAATACAGGAAGATATGAATCTAAAATATGCCCTTTAGGTAATCTAGCAGCGTATGGATTGGCATTTTGGGTATTTTTCCGAGACATTATTCTCTCTAAATATAAAATCAAAAAAGATTTGAAAAAGATAAATATGTTTATCTTTTCTGTAGTTATTATATTATCATTTATTATGAATTTAAATGCATTTATTTATTTCATTCCTATTTTCATTTATGAATTCAAATTAATATAATTATTTTTATAAATTATCTACGTTTTCTTGTTCTTTTCCCGCCTTTTTTGGTTTCTTTCTTTTTTGTTTCTTTCTTTTTCTTCTTTTTCTTCTTTTTCTTCTTCTTTCCCATGAATGCAAACGTGCCTTTTGTTGCGTCTTTACTCGCTTCTCTCTCTCCCCTTTTTTTGGATATTTCCAACTCCCTTGTTTTTTTCTTTTTTTTCTTTGTTTTCTGAAGTCTATGCTTTGCAACGCTTGTCGATGTTCGTGATTTCGCAGTATTTATAGTATTTAAATTAACACGTTGTCTTCTCTTTTTGTTACCTTTAAATGGTTGAAAACGTTTATTCATAATTTCTTCTAACAAAACAACTAAATTATTGTGCGAATTAAGTTTACTCCCAGACAGTTTAATATTTTTACGTAAATTCTTATAATCAATATAACATCTAATAAATTCTTCTATGTTATCTGTTTTTCCTCCCCATGACAACCTATCCATTTCTTTACTTTCTCTTTGGCTTAATTGTTGAATTGGATTTAGAATTCTTGTTGCCGCAGCCATTGACCTAGCTTGGGTAATTGGACGCTTTAATGTATTATTAAATCTACCAGGTTTAATAGAATCATCATCTTTTTTTATTTTCCTTTCTCCATGTTTCAATAAATAACATACGATAACGCAATTATAAAATATTCTATCTATTAAATTATTATTTGCAATATCACATAACATACTTAAAACTTGTTTTATATTATATTTTGCAACTTCTTTTTTCCAATGTGGTGCAAAATGTGGATTATGTCTAGCTTTATTTTCATACTTATATGAAAGTCCTGTGTTCGTCCTATTATAAAAAAATATTCTTCCACCCCCGGTTGCTGGTTCTTCTCTCAAAGGTTCTCTGCGAATTTCTCTAGCCTGTTCTTTTGATGCACCCTTTATTATTGCATCGCTATAATCAACAAAATTTTCAATTAATGTATTTGATGGTTTAAAATAAGGCTCACTTAAATATTGTTTACCATTTCTGTTATTAATCTTAAATCCTAATCTAATCATATCAAAATTACTTTTAAATTGATTTAAATAACAAAAACTTGGCCATAATCCATAATAATTTAATTTTTCTTTATTTGTAAAAAAAATACCACGATTTGCACCTTTTATACCCATAAAATTTAATAAAAGTGTAGAAAATGGATATGTTCGTGAAATTAGATTAAAATCACCGCCTGCCGCCTTAATTGCTTCTATATTTTGCATGAATGCATCATATATATATTTTTCGTAAGGACTTAGTTTCACATCTGATTTTAATTCAAAATTATTTTTTATTCTTCCCTTTCTTTTCATAACATTTACCAATCGGAAATATTCTTTATATTCTGAAGAATAATTATTACTTGGAACAGATGATATTCCACCAAAAAAGATTAACATAACATAAAATGATACAGCATGTTCATCTTCATTAACAGTTTGGGATACCTTAAGACAACGGTCATTGGTAAAATATTTCTCTTCTGTTATATCTACCCCTGTTTTATCTACTTCTGTTACATTTGCATAAGTTGCATCTTCATCAGTAATTTTAATGCCACTTAACCAACAATAATGCCGACTATAAGGTCCTATTTTTGTTTTAAACGAAGCAGAATTGGCACCAGGTAGTTTATAATTATTAACTAGTTGGTTAGATTTACTTAAAATTTGTGCAGCAGTAGAAGGATTACCTAATCCATCAGATAAATTTTGAGATAAAATTCTTTGACTGCTCGTTGCAGCTAATTTTTTTTCATAATAACCTCGAACAGTTTCTTTTCCAACTACTTTACCACTATCCTTATGTTTTTCGAAAACTTCATCAATATTTAACCATTGGAATAAATTTGCAAGTGCCGTATATAATTTTTGTTCTTTATCTATTGCTGGCATTGCCGCTGATGCTGCCGCTGATGCTGCTGCTGATGGTGCCGCTGATGCTGCCGCTGATGGTGCTGCTGATGGTGCTGCTGATGGTGCTGCTGATGGTGCCGCGGGTGCTGCTGCTAATTGTTGATTATAATCTTTTTCCAAACTCGATATTTCTGGAATTGTTTGTAATTTTGACATTGTTATTATATAATACACATATAATTAATAAAAAGTATAAAAATAATTAAATTGATTTTTATTTACTTGAATTATTAAACATAATAGATACCGCTATATAAAATGTCACAAACTCTCCGTCGTTCCATTCGTTTGAATAAAGACACTGGTGATAATGAACCAACCCCTCAATACTTTTTCGCCTCTTTTACAGGAGACCGGTCTGGCTCCATGAGCAGTTTAAATAATGCAAGTGCTAATGGACTTTATAATTGGGTAAAAACCATGAAAGAAACTGCAAATAAAAATAATCAAGAAGGATTTATTTCAGTAACTACTTTTGATGATGAAACAAATAAGCTATTTGATAACGTGAATGTAAAATCAATAAACTTTTCAAAAGAGAAGGCTATTGAAGAAATGGAGCCAAGAGGCACAACTCGACTTTATGATACTGCCGTTGAAGATATTAAACAATTACTTAAGAACGTTTCTATATTCCGAAATAATCTTCATCCTGAAGTAAAAGCACTCAATCCAAAAATTTCAATCTCTTGGGCTTGTTGCACAGATGGACAAGATAATGAAAGTAATATGTATACTTCTCAAGATTTGAAGAAATATGTTACTAAAGCAAGAAAGAAAGGCGTAAAATGCTTCTTTATCGCCGCAAATCAGGATGCCGTTACAACAGGTAATCATTATGGGTTTCGCCCAGATGAATCAATGTCGTTTTCTGCAAATAGAGAAAATGCTGAGAATGCTTTTAGAAATATGTCTGATAATATGAGGCGTGTTTCATCGGGTTCAAGTAATACTCCATTTACTCAAGCTATGAGACAATCATCTCTAACACCAAGTGACCAAAATACATATTCTCAATCAAATTCTATCGTTAGTAATTTATCTACCATACAATCAATGTCACACGGAGCCGCAGCTTTAATTAGAAGTAATTCACCCGTTATGAATAGCCCATCTAATTTTCGACAACGCAATATTACTCTGAGACAACCACCTCTTATTCGCCGTCGTCAAATTAATTTTTAGACAATGATTCTGAGAGAAATTTAATAATAAAAAAAATATTTTTTTATTATTTTTTATTATTTTCATTATTTTTTATTATTTTCATTATTTTTATTAACTTTAAAGGACAACTGAATAATCAAAATCTTCATACTCGTTCTCTTCTTCTTGTTTTGATGCACCCAAATTAATATTATACTTTTTTACAATTTCATTTCGCAGAATTTGAGTATTTTTATCAAATTCCATAATAATATTGCGAATTTTTTCATTATTTTGCTCTTCCTGCTTTATTTGCTCTTCCTGCTTTATTTGCTCTTCCTGCTTTATTTGCTCTTCCTGCTTTATTTGCTCTTCCTGCTTTATTTGCTCTTCCTTTTCTTTTTTTTCATTTGGAAATAAATGTTTTCGCTCATGATATCCAGCGTGAAATCCATGTATATACGGACAATTTTTATAACTATTACTTCTAATTTTATTTTTAAATTCTTCACCAATCATAGTTCCATTTAAAGCTTTCAAATATCCTCGTGAATAATTGATATCTGTATTGAGACGAATTTTTCGGGCAATTTCCTCATTATTCATACGTCGAATATTATAATTATCACATAGCAAATTGTCATTATCTCGTTTATTTTTATGATATTTCGATAATTCAACCATTGTATTTCTATTTAAATTTTCACTCAATTCTGTTAATTCATCAATTTCAGCATTAACATCATTTTCTTGATACCATTGAGTTCTTGATACAAGGTTTTTCCTACACATTGGACAAGTTGTTCTTGATTTCATCCATCTGAAGAAACATTTTTTACAATAAGTATGGTTACATGTAGTATTAACAATATTAGTAATATCCAATGTTTTATAACAAACTGAACATTCGACGATATGTGTTTCAGTTTCGGTGGATTTCGACAATGTTAAAGGTGTAAATAATTTTGGAGATGGAGCGGGTGGCACTAACGGACTATTCATATCTACTACAACCTCTGGTGTTTTTTCTTCTTCAATGGAACTTTCAACTTTTGATTCACCACCGACACCCATGAAAGCGTTTCCAATCTCTTCGGATATAGCCTGTGGAATATCATCATCATATCCCATTGCATATGATTCCACTGTATTATTCGAATCATTAGAATCATTAGAATCATTTTCAACTGTAGATACATCTGAAACACTTGAAAGAATACTTGAATCATCTGATAAAACATCTACTAGTTCAGAAATATCGGCATCAGATAAAATATCTCCTTCTCCCAAATTAACAATATTTACTTGATTTGTAGATTGATTACTCATTATTTATATTTGTTTATGTTTCTTTTAATCATGTTTAAAATAACAAAAAATTTAATCAATTTTAAAATTGATTAAGTTTTTAGAATAATTTCTAAAAAGTATTAAAAATTATTCATAAAATATATAAAATGTCTAATAAAAGTGAACTTTCTCAAGTATTTACTTGGATTGAAGATAATCCCGTTGATTATGCCCTGTTAAATGCAATTATTTCTGAAAAGGCTCTTTCTATAGAACAAACTCTTGCCGCATACAATTTAAAATATAATGAGAAATATGTTAAAAAACTAACTCAACCAATGACAAAGCATGTATTAATTGAACTAGTAAACACCATTGAAAAATACCCACAAACATTTAATAATTGCAATATTAAATTTTGTGATAATATTTTGCATACACCAGAAAAAAAATATACACATCTTCCTGAACTGTTACAAAAAATAAAAAATGAAAATAATAAGTTAATGTCGAATAATAGAAAACTCCTAATTGAAAATATTAATTTGATTATTAAATATGAATCTTTATTGCGAGAGAAAGATTCTAATAAAAGTAATTCGGAAATGGATGTCGCAAACTAGATATCCATCTATTATGCGACATATTTTGCTGCACTCCAGTAAAACCTGCTCTAGGAGAATCTTGCATTTTATGCTCATAGGATGTTTCATTATTTGTTACAATATTTATATTTGTTTTCCCTTCAACAGGTTCTTCTATTTTTCTCTCATAATTATTTCTAGAATTATTTCTAGAATTATTTATATGATTGTTATCCACAATAGTATTAATTTCACTAATATTTTTTTTAATATTATTAAGATCATTCATTGCTAAATCTAATTGTTTTGACATTCTATATGATAAATTTGAAATGTCCTCATTTGTTCTACTTGTCATATGTATATAACTATTTTAATATATTTATATTTTTTTATATTTTATATTTTATATTTTACTTGTAAAATATAAAATATAAAATATAAAAATTAAAAATTAAATAAAAGCGGCTAATAAGGCGGCATCAAAAACCCCTGTATGTATAAAAGCAGCATCATAATCAGGATTTGGTTGACCATTAATAGTAGGCGGACAATGAACATGTTTTTTTAAATAAGCAAGATAACGAATATCCAATACGGCTGTTGCAGCAATATCAAAAACCAATGAACTTTGCATTTGACTACTTTCTATTTGGTCTTTTTGCAAAGCAATAATTGTTTCGTTTAACATTCTATTTTCTATCCAACATAATAAACCGCGATTTGTTACAGTTAATGTTTTTAAACCATATAAAGCAATTAAATATGCGTCATCCTGTTTCATTAATTCAATTTCATCCTTAGAAATATCAAAGTTCTGAGGTAAATTTCTCGTCTTTTCCAAATATCCATTTAAATCAATCATCAGTTTTTCTGTTGTTGTTTTTGTAACTCCGTCAACATTTATTGTTCTTTTTAATATATTTGTGCTAATATCTAATTCTAAAAACCCGTCTTGTATATTTTGTTCTAAATTTTGTTCTACATCATAATCTAATAATTGATTTGTATTCCTGTCCATACGAAATTCTACAAAGGGAATCATAAAATGTTCTTGAATTTTTTGAATCATTTCACGCAAGTTATCATCTAATAAAGCACCATTATTTATTCTATCTCCACCAGCTGTTATAACCGATACACTACCTATAGCAAATGCACTTCTACCTGTTAATGCACTTATTTCACCCAATATTTCCGATTCGAATACAATACCATTTCCATTGGGTTCAACTAATTGTCCTGAACATCCAAAATTTGTATTTCTTGATTGATATGAATGCGGCATATTATATAATTATACTTATTATATTTAATTAAAAATTAAATTTTAAAAATTTATTTTCATTCTTTTTCATTTTTATTAATTGTTTTGATAAATTATCATTACGAACTTTTAATATTTTAACTTTTCTTTCTAATTCGGAATTCATATAAGCTAATGACTTATCTCTATATTTAAGTTTTGTTTCTACTTTTTCTTTTTGTTCTTCTACTAAGTTATCTTCAATAATTTTTGTATCTAAAAAATTATTATTTATTAATTTTTCATGTGAAAATGAAAGAAATAATGAATTTTTATCATGACAACAACAATTTTTTTTTAGATTATCCAATACTTCATTTTGAATGGATTCTTCTGTTTCAGAAAAACTTAATTGAGTATCTTTATCTATTTTTAACAAACCTCCATACATTGATTTATATGTGTATGTTACGAAATTTACATTTAATTGTAAATAATCAACCAAATATTTTAAAAAATATATTGTAAAATGACTATAAAATTTTTTTATTTTATCATTAATAAAATTTATTTTGAAAAATTCATGAAAATATTTTTTTTCACAAGTATTCGATGATAAAGATATTATATCAGTATTCCAGTTATTTTTTTTTAGGTTTTTTATAAATTGTTTTGTTTGTATATCATAATAATATTCAAAATTTAATATATTTGTTTTATTAAAACAATCAAAAAATAAAAATAGTCTTGAATTACTTGTATTTAATATCGATTTGAAATATTCTTTTGTTAATGTTGATATATGAAAATCTTGTGGTAAAAATAATATATTAGGATCTATTTTTTTATATAATGATACACGTTTCATTTTTTCTTTTTGATATCTAAGAGTTTTGGGGTCTAATAAATCTAAATAATTCCCATAACCAGTAAAATATATAAAAATGAAATCATTTTTATTACTATTTTTAAGTAATTTTTTTAATTCGCTTGTTATAGAAAAAAAAGTTGCATTTTTGTATATTGACGTATCACTTAATAATACAATATCTTTTTCTTTAAAATGACCATAACTAATTAAAAAATCACGCAATAACTCTATATTATTTAAGGGAGATAAAAGAGCGTCATCTTTTTGCATGTAATAATTAATACCAACTAATAATGCTTTATAAACCATTATATATTTTAAAAATATATTTTTTAAATTAAGTTATCACTAATCATTTATTCACACTTATCATTATATTTACTTAATTTACTCATTGGAAAAAAATATTTAATATCGCGAGCAACTTTACCACCAGAATTTCCATTTGGATCAAAAAATGTTAATTTTGGTATAATTAATTTTGCACAAGTTCCCTTTTTGTCATATGGATATATAATTTTTGATGATTTTTCAATTGCTCCTTTTTGAAAAAAAGTTGATGTTGAACCAGATATACCTTTTACTGCTTCAACAAAAAAACCTTTATCTTCATTTATTTCCCCAGTTATAGAATCAGTATCTGGTTCAAAATATCCCACTGGATTAATAACACTTCCATCACTTGGAATCCATTTCGTAAAATTACCTATACCATTTTCACTTGAATCATATACTACACTAGCATTTTCAAAATCAATAAATGAATTGTTTACATCATCAAATGTATTTATTTTAAATAAACTAGTATCGTCTTTTAAATACACATTGAAACAATTTGCATTTTTATCATTTTCACAACATGACGAATTTTTTTTTATATTTTCATAAAATCCATCCACAACATTCATATAAGATTCATAATTAATTGCATTTCTAACATTATTATCTTTATCCAAACATACTTTTTCTTTTTTTTTATTAGAAGAAGTTACTAAAGATTTATATATTTCTAAATTTCTTTTCTTTTTTAATCTTTCACTCGAAGTTAATGGTTCAATATGTTTTCCGAACATTGAGTTCATTTTAAATTATAATTATACTATTTTTTTAATATTTAAAAAAATAGTATAATATTATGTTCCTGTTGTGACATCTGTTATGCCCAACGTAACTGTTATTTTCCAAATGTGTGAATCAAACATACCAATTGCACTTCCCGCTTCACCGCAAATATCTGACCAAGCATAATTTGTTTGCCACTGACTAAGCTCTCCCCTTGATACAGTTTCTGCATGAGAGTAAGTCCCATCACTGGCACTAACTAACCAATGAAAACCACTACCGGGGTCACCATCTGTTGTTGAAAAAACTTTATTGAAAACGCCTTTAGCATCTGAAACACCGGTTTCACCATCATTATAAACAGATCCGGAAATACCTAAAGCATTACCAACAGCACTTGATAACTTAGTAACACCCGCTACATCATCTAATTTTAAGAATAATCTAGGTCTTATATAAAATGTTACTGTATTATGTTGTTTGAAAACAAAGGGTCTTAACACACCGAATTTATCATTGCCACTTAAATCATCCATATCCGAATGTTGTAACAAATTTACTCTATTTAATTGTTCATAAATTGTTTGTAACATATCTATACGGGTTCCTTTTGTGCGATTCACGGAAACATCTAGAGTATTATTATTTGTATCTCCACCTATATTTAAACTCTCTATTCCAAAATATTTTTTTATTTGACCACCGAAATTGGTATTTGATAAATCATTATCAATGGTAGACTCTTGTATATATGCTTGGGCAAAAGGATGTCCCATTAAATGAGCTGAGGCTATTCTTATTAATACTTGACTAGCTGTAGCACCCTGATTATCACCTGCATCTATAAATTCATTACTATACCAATCTGCAGCTACACTTGACGAAGGGTCTCCTGTTTGTTTAACACCTTTTGGTATACCAGTTGATCCAGTTGGTGTTGAACCAAAGCAACCTACTGTTTGACCATTTAAGTTAGCAACCCCATCATGTTGAATTAATTGCCCATATAATAATAATTGTCTGATTGCATCACCTATATCGTCACTAATTTTTGTCCGAGCCGCCGCATTACCAGCTACATCATCGTTTTCATCAGAATCCAAATAAAATAAAACACCAGAAACATCTTCTTCAGGTTCATCTGTATATAAAATCTTTTTCATAGCATTAATAAATAAATTAGAAGACCCTGCATTCGTTTTCTCTGGTGATGTTATTTTAAATTTAAAGTGAGCTGTTATACTCTCTTCTGCATATTCTTCTGCATAAATTACACCATTTGCTGAAACATCAAATATTAAAGGTATTTGAATTGGAACTGAAGTCATTGCTTATAATTTATCTAAATATTTTTATTTTTAAAAAATATTTAAATTTTGAAAATATATTACAATTTGCATTATAATTCTACTTCAATTTTCCAAATATGTCCGTCAAACATTGAAGAAGCACCTTTATTATTTAATTGTGTTTGGACACCGGCTTTTGTTAAATTTGTTTGCCATTGATTTAGTTTTGCATTATCGGTTGGTGTACCGCGACCTACTAACCATTTATATCCAATTGGATTTGCTGAACTTGAATTTGTGCTAAAAATAGAATCAAATAATTTATTAGCAGCTGTTTGTGCTTTATTTATTGATATATTTGATGAACTACTATCTTTTATTGCTGTATTAGAACCAATAGCATCATCAATTTTTTCAGAACCTAATGATGCATCTATTACTAAAAATAATCTTGGTCTAATATAAAATGTTACTATATTACCTTCTCTAAAAGAAAGTTCTCTTAATACACCCTTTTCATCACTTGAATTACTAATATCTGGTTCAACACCCATAGCATAATTATTTACTCGCAACAATTGTTCATAAATTGTTTGCAATACATTATTTTGCTTTCCTAAACTTATATCAACAACGCTTCCTGATGGACCAGCAACGGTATTTAATGTATTTAATTCAAAACTTTCAATGATTTGTTTACTTAAATCACAATTTTTTAAATCATTTTCGACAGAATTTTCACGAATAAATGCTTGACTAAATGGCTGACCCATTAAATGAATACATGCTATTCTAATGAGAATTTTATGAAATTGCGTGCCAATATTATCAATAAACATAATATTATAATAACTATCCTCCGAACCAGATGGGTCATCTACATTTTGTTTTGCTCCAATAGGTATACCAAAAAATGTTCCAGATGGTCCCGTTACAGGAGCAAAATTATCAGATGGATCAGAACCATAATGAATAATATTTTCACTATTAAATAATAAATCTTGTATAGCTGAACCAATTTCACCTGTTTTATCATCTGCGAAATCTTTATAAAAAAGAACACCATTACTTTCAGTTAGTTCTGAAGCATCTGTATAATATATCCTCTTAAATGCATTTATTAAATTTATAGATTTATTATTACCACTACTTGACGCATTTATTTTTAATTTTATATGATTTGTTACTATATCATCGGCATATTCTTCGCCGAAAACAGTTGCATTACCAGACATATCAAATATCAATGGAATATCAATATTAGTAGTAGACATTATTTTATATTAACTACACAATTTTTTTTTTAAATTTTAATTAATTTTATATTAAAATTTAATTAATATTTTATTATTATTTTTGATTATTATTTTTGATTATTATTTTTGATTATTATTATTAATAATATTATAATGTTACTTCAATTTTCCAAATATGTCCATCAAACATACCAGCTGCACCCTTTCCTGTTAATTGCGATAAAACATCTGTTCTCGATAAATTAGTTTCCCATTGATTCAATGCAGGACTATCTGATTGACGACCAGCTAACCATCTGTAACCGATTGGGTTGGCAGAACTAGAATTAGAGCTAAAAATTGAATTAAATAGTTTTTCAGCCTCAGTCTGTTCTTGGTTTACGCCTACAGTTGTAGAACTACTATCCATTATAGCTGTATTATTACCCAATGCTTTCCCAACATTTGCTGAACCCAATCCAGTGTCTATTACGAAAAAGAGTCTTGGTCGTATATAAAATGTTACTACATTACCGGGTCTAAATGCCATTTCTCTCAATATTCCCTTATCATTTCCACTCTGGTCTGGCTCTCTACCCATTTCAAAGTTATTAACACGTAATAATTGTTCATAAATTGTTTGTAATATATCATTTTGTGTTCCCAAACTAATATCAACAACTTCTCCAGATTGACCGGCGATTTGTGTCATATCATTAAGACTTAGACTTTCAATAAGCTGAAAACTTAAATCACATGCTTCCAAATCAGATTTTACTGTATCTTCACGAATAAATGCTTGACTAAATGGTTGTCCCATTAAATGAGTACATGCTACACGAATAAGTATTCTATAAAATTGTGTTCCTTCATTGTCAATGATTAATTCTTTATAATAACTATCTGCTGAACCAGATGGGTCATCTACATTTTGTCTTGACCCAATGGGTATACCATAAAATGTGCCGGATGGTCCGGTTACAGCGCCGTAATTATCTGATGGATTTGCTCCGAAATGTGTTATATTTGTACTATTAAATAATATATCTTGGATTGCAGAACCTATGCCACCCGTATTATTATCAGAGAAATCTTTACAGAAATTGACACCATCTGCTTCATCTTTAATCAATGCATCAGTATAATATATTCTCTTAAAAGCTTTAATAAAGGCTGCCGATTTATTATTACCAGTGCTAGAAGCATTAATCTTTAATTTAATATGATTTGTAATAACATCGTCAGAATATTCTTCTCCAAATACCGTTGCATTACCTGACATATCAAATATCAATGGAATATCAATATTTCCAGCGAATTTTGTATCTACTTCAAAGTTGGGTGTTGTATTACTTGCATTGCTTACCGAAGGATTTCCAGCTTTATCTGTGTATGTTGTCGCTAAAGTTAATACATTAGTTGTATCCAATACAGAACTAAATGGAGTATATATACCCGTCCATGTTATATCATCAACAGAAGTCATTGTTGTTAATTCACCATTTTCAACAGTAATATCATCAGCACTAGAAAATTCAATAACTGCTTCAGTAAAGACTAATGTTACAGTAGCTGTTTCACCTCTCTCTAATGCTATGTCACTCATAGTGAAACTATCAACCAACACTTGAGGAGCCGTCTTATCTACTATAAATTGTTTAATAAATTCTGTAGCCGCATTTCCTGCAGAATCTGTTATATTCACACTCATATCATATGTTCTTTCCGTTGTATTATCCGATAAATCTTGAAGGTCAACTATTGGTATTTCAATATCTACTGATGACCCTGATATATCCCCAGTATATGTTTCTCCATTTAATCCCAATGTAACCGTTTTTCCATGGTCATCTGTAGTTGCCATTGTTACAGTAACAGTTCCAGATACATCAGCTTCTGTCTTACTAAGGCGTTCACCCCATGATAACACAACAGAACTAATATCGGGTAACAATTTATCAACTCTTACAGTATCACCAGAAATCGTTGTAAAGTTAGCTGTCCAATTATCAGCCAAATCATTTACACTTATATCTATCGTGACATTACCATCTGTATCTGCACTTGATACATCATAAGATACACTCCATGTATTAGACGTACCACTCGATGGGTCATATGTAACTGAACCGCTAATATCATCACCACCACTCTTAAATGTTACGGTTGGTACATTGGTGCTTGCATCCATTGTTAATGATAATGTGATTGTATCACCATCTCTGGCAAGTGAAGTATCTGCATTATCAGAAACTATTGTTGCTACTATTGTTGGCTTTGTCTTATCTACAATAAATGATTTAATAAATTCGGTAGCAGCATTTTCTGCAGCATCAGAAACATTTACACTTAAGTCATAAGATAATCCACCGGCTATATTATTATCCGATAAATCTTGAAGGTCTACTACAGGTATTTGAAGTTCAATCTTAGATACATCCACTACACCCGAGTAGTCAATACCATTTAATCCAACAGTTAATGTTTCTCCACTTGCATCTGCATTAGATATTGTTACAGTAACAGTTCCACTAATATCATCTTCACCAGCATTTAATCTATTACCCCATGATAATTCCACTTTATCTATTACTGGTGCAATTTTATCTACAATAAATGATTTTGTCATTTCGGCAGCTGGATTTTCAGCCGCATCTGTAACATTTGCACTTAATTCTATAGTACGACCACGTACTTCTTTATTATCTGATATATCTTGAAGACCAACAACAGATATTTCTATCACCGCTTTAGATACATCTACAACACCTGTATAATTATTTCCATTTAATGTAACGGTTAATGTTTGTCCACTTGAATCCGAATTTGTCATTGTTACAGTAACATTTTGCGATACATCTGCTTCTGCTTTATTAAGATGTGTTCCCCATTCTAAATCTATTGAACTAATTACCGGTGCTATTTTGTCTACCGTAAAAGAAGCCGTTTTCTCTGCTGTGGGATTTCCAGCAGTATCCATCACATTTGCACTCAATTCTGTCACAAGACCACCAACCTCATTATTATCTGACAAGTCCTGAATATCTGCTTGAGGAACTTGAATGGTTACTGTGGATACATCTACCACACCTGTATAGTCTTTCCCATTCAATGTAATCGTCAGTGTTTCACCACTCACGTCAGCATTCGTCATTGTAACAGTTACGTTCTGTGATATATCACCTTCCGTAATGTTAAGATGC
>Ga0209632_10001926_pt1 | contig 20461 bp, 13 predicted proteins | sample COG_10_FD_184754 | JGI IMG/M metagenome (GOLD analysis project Ga0209632, IMG submission 184754) | Pelagic Microbial community sample from North Sea - COGITO 998_met_10 (SPAdes) (version 2) | ecosystem: Environmental > Aquatic > Marine > Neritic zone/Coastal water | place: Helgoland, sampling... | reverse complement strand
GTCGTCGTGTAAACACGCGTACACACACCACGTCGCTGAGGACAAGAATCTAAAGCAGCCGATTTACTCTTCTTAGTTATTTTGGCTCTTCCTTTTCTTACTAATTGTGAAATTGTTGGCATATTGTCTATACTGTTTTTTTAAATACCTCTTCTTAGAGGGCTGCAAATGTAAACATTAAAATGAATTATTCAAATCATAATCCTATATTTTTAAAATATTATCGATTTTTTTTTGGCGATTAAATAATTAGAAACCTTTTTACGTTAGATTTACATGAAAATTAGTTTTGTGTCATTTCAATTAAAATTGTTTTTGTCTCCTATATGTTTGTTCTTCGTTTTTAACAGCGCTGATGCACAGGACCTTGAATTAACTATTACAAGCAGCAACGGTAATGAAAACGATGCTATTAGTTCTATAGGGTACTCCAAGACACATAAGGACTACGAAGCACTAAAATTACAAATAGATTCTTTTAAGAATCGAGCTCATAAGCTAGGCTATATTGAAGCTAAAGTTCAGGACATAACAAAAACTACTTTAACGGTAAATGCTCAACTATCACTTGGCCCAAAGTATGAATCTATTCAAATACACGCAAGCAAAGCCGTCTTTGAGTTTTTAGAGCTTACCCCCAAGGAAGATGCGGATAAAAAGTTATATTATTTGTCAGACATTCAGGGCCTAGAATCGCTACTCAATTCCATTACCAACTCATTAGCTAGTAAAAGCTACCCCTTTGCTAGCGTTTCACTAAAAAATATTAGGCCCATTGATAAGGCCACTCTTAAAGCGGATTTATCACTGGATACCAAGCAAGCCAGGCAACTTAATACAGTAGAAATTAAAGGATACAATAAATTTCCGCGCTCCTTTATAACACATTTCCTGGGAATCAAAACCAATACCCCTTTTGACCTTAAAACAATTAAAGCAAAAACCGAAGCTTTGGATCAGCTCAGCTTCGTTAAGCAACTGAGGCCCGCAGAAGTGTTATTTACTAAAGACACGACCAGTGTTTATTTATATTTAGAAAAAAATAAAAGCAATCGATTTGAAGGGTTTTTGGGCTTTGGCTCAGAAGAAACAACTGGAGATTTAGAACTAAATGGATATCTAAACTTGAACTTAGTTAATAATTTAAATTATGGAGAATCATTTGCACTTAACTATCGAAGCGATGAGAATGATCTAAAAACATTTAACACCAAGCTTACCCTCCCCTATTTATTTAGATCCCCCATTGGTACCGAGCTAAAACTAAGTATCTTTAAAAAAGACAGCACGTTTACAACTGCGGAACAATCTGCGAACTTGTATTACCAGCTTAACCCAAAACAAAAACTATTTTTGGGAGTCAAGACCACACAGTCAAACAGTTTAGATCCAATCGAATCAAACACTATCATTGACTACAAAACATCTGCATATGAACTAAGGTATGCATACCAAAACCGAACCCCAAAGGACCTATTGTTTCCAGTAAAAAGTGAAATAGAGGTCCAACTATCAAGAGCTAGCCGAAAAACTGAAGCAGCAAAAACGAATCAAATTTTTTTCTTAATAAAAGCATCACATCTATTTAAATTTAACAGCTCAAACAGTCTTTATATAAATCTAAATACCCAAGGAATAGACTCCAAAAACTACCTATCAAATGAACTCTTGCGCTTTGGAGGCATTAAAACCATTCGAGGGTTTGAAGAAAACAGCATTAATGCAAGTGCTTTTGGGGTCATTGCATCCGAATATCGATTAAGACTTAGCCCAACTTTGTATATTCATTCTATTATTGATGCTGCTTACTTTAACACACCTATTAAGGACGATCAAAAACTAATAGGACTGGGATTTGGATTTGGACTGGCAACTCAAGCGGGTCTTTTAAAATTTAACCTCGCCAATGGGCAAGTAGAAAATCAAAACTTCCGATTTTCAGATTCAAAAGTACACTTAAGCTTAACTGCTCGCTTCTAACAAAAAATATATTTCTAAAAAAATACCTTCAATTTGTTAAAAAATTGTTAAAATAACAAGGCATTTGTTTTGTATTTAACATTTTATTGTGATATTGGTTGACTAAACTAAAACTCAAAACAATGAATCCCAAATTTAAAATGATTTTGACGCTCTTTACAGCGTTAATTGTGCAACTAACCTTTGCACAACAAAAAACAGTGTCCGGATCCGTTTCGGACGAAAATGGCTTGCCGCTTATAGGTGCCACAGTTGTCATTTCAGGAACTTCTTCTGGAACCACAACGGATTTTGATGGAAAATATCAAATCCTAGCTAGTACCGGAGACGTGTTGAACTTTAGTTATGTAGGCTATTCAGACCAAAACATAACGGTCGGCTCTTCTAATACGCTAAACATATCTATGCAATCTGACGATTCATTAGAAGAAGTGGTGGTAACTGGTGTTGCTTCAGGAACATCACGAACAAAACTTGGATTTAGAGTTGAAAGCGTTAATTTGAATGGAAATGGAATTCAAACTATTCCTACTCCAGACGTGGCTTCTATCCTTATAGGCAAAGTTGCTGGAGCACAGGTTGTCCAAGGAGGCGGAAATCCGTTAAGAAATACAGCCGTAATTTTAAGAGGAGCAAGTTCAATAGAGGGCACAACTGCTCCACTAATTATTGTTGACGGCATTATAACAGAGGGTAATTTAAATCAATTTAGTACTCAAGACATTCAATCTATAGAGGTTATTAAAGGAGCAGCAGCTTCTTCTCTTTATGGATCATTGGCTGGAAATGGTGTAATCCAAATTATAACTAAAAAAGGGTCCACGGATAAACCTCAATTTAGAATTAGATTTGAAAACGGTTTTTCAGAAGTACAAAGCAATTATCCCTTGGCTAAAAACCATGATCGTTTATTAGATGCTAATGGGGAATTTGATGTTTCAAGTGGAGCAATTGTTGCGGATCCTGATGGAATTTTTGACAATCCTTGGCCCGGTCAAATAATTGACAATGTAAGTAAATTTGTGTCATCTCAACCATACAGTCAAATTGACATGAGCATATCACAACGCTTAAATGATATGGGTAACTACTATGTAAACGCAGGACAAACCGAAGTTGAAGGTATTCTCGAGGGACTTGGACCGACAATTAGACAAAATATTCGTTTAAATTTAGATTTAAATGTTACTGAAAAATTTAAATTGGAATTAAACAATTATTTAGCTAAACAAACTGGTATAGAAGTTGTGCAAGCTGGACAAGGAGATAATACATTCTTCAATCTCTTAACTGCCGATCCAACTGTAGACTTGTCTCAAAAGGATGCAAATGGTAATTTTATACCCTTTTATAGTGGTAATGGCTTTTTAGCTGAATACCAAAACCCTTTGTATATTGTAAGAAATCAGCAGAATCAGCAAATAAATACTCGTTTAGTTTCCTCAATTACTGGAAAATATAAATTAACTGATTATCTAACCTTTATTGGCCACTTATCTACAGATAGAGGATCTGGTGATTTTACTAATTTCTTTCCTAAAGGATATATTCAGGGATCTCAACCCTCGCCAAATACGGATAACGGTTTTATCTTTAATGTAAAAAATGTTTACTCTAGAGTAAATAGCTCTGCTCAATTAAACTTCAACAAGACTATTGGGGATTTCAATATTAAAAGCTCACTCAGATACTTACACGAGGACGTTCAATCGGCATTTACCACAGGAAGAAGCTCAAACTTCTTAACAGAAGGAGTTTCAACCCTAGGTCAAGGTACCGAAAACATTAGAGTTACCTCACGCAACTTTTTTGAGAAAACTCAAAATGTTTTCTTGTCCGCAGATATTGACTGGAAAGATAAGGTTATATTGGGAGGCTTAGTTCGAAGTGACAGAAGTTCATTATTTGGAGAAAACAATAGAGATCAAATATTTTACAGAGGGTCTTTTGCCTATAGATTGGGAGAAGACATCACTGCGGATTGGCTAGACGAATTAAAATTTAGAGTTTCTTATGGAACCGCTGGTCTAAGGCCAAACTTCGGAGATATTTTTGAAACCTTTACTGTCTTACAAACTGGAATAACTCTAAATCAAGTCGGAAACCCTGAGCTAAAGTCTCCAACTATTAGCGAATTAGAACTAGGTTTCGACGTGAAATTACTGAATAAAATTTCATTTTCTCTGACTTATGCAAATTCAAAAACTAAAGATGCAATTATAACAGTTCCTCTTTCTGGCGCGGTAGCAGGAAACACTCAAAGAAAAAACATCGCTGAGACTGCTTATCAAGCTTTTGAAGCATCTCTGCTTGCTACACCATTTGACAATGGTGATTTCAAGTGGGAAGTAGGCTTGACGTATTCGACTGTCAATAATGAAATTATTAGTTTAGGAGGTATTGCCCCTTTTAACAGGGGTTTGATTGGGTTTGGCAACGATGGTAATCAAATTGACGCTAACCCAGCTATAAGCCTTTTTAGAGTTGAAGAAGGGCAGCCATTTGGAGCAATTTTTGGAAACCAATTAGCAGGATCACTAGACGACTTAACAGTGGTTGATGGCCAAGTAATTAATGAGGGTCTAAACTTACCTCTAAGTGATTTTTCTGTTAATGAATTTGGACATGTTATTGTAACGGCCAACGAAAACCAACCAGGATTAGTAACAGCCGGTGGCGAACAGGCTATTAGAAAATGGGATTTAAACTCCAACCAATTAGCAGTAAACCGTATTGGTGACACTAATCCAGATTTTACAGCAGGTATTAGAAACACATTAACCTATAAAAACTTTAGTTTTTATTCATTATTAGATATGCAAATTGGTGGAGATGTTTACAACTATACCAAGCAGTTTTTATACTTTAATGATAGACATGGAGATCTAGACATGTTTGGTGCTGCTGGCCAACAGTCTTCATACGCAAACGCAAGCTCAACAATATACAATGGCGCAGCTCCTATTGACTATTTTATTGAAGATGGAAGCTTTGTTAAAATTAGAGAAATTTCTCTATCATATATTTTAGGTAAATCTGGATTGGGTTCTAAAATTCCTGTAGATGAAATAAAATTTACTGTGTCTGGAAGAAATTTGTACACCTTCACAAATTACACTGGCTTTGACCCAGAAGTTGCTTTAACTGGAAGTCCGATCTATAAGTTAGACGAATTTTCATTTCCTAATTTCAGAACCTATGCTGCGACCATACAAATAACATTTTAAAAATAAAAAGATGAAAAAAATAATTTACACACTAACGATCCTTACACTCCTTTCTTGCTCACAGGAAGAGTTCAATATAGCTAATCCTAACGACGCTGATGCAAAAAGAGTTCTAGGTAATTCAGCTGATTTTCAAAACTTTAACGTTTCAAATCACTCTGCTTTAATGTCAAGTCAGATCAATTTCAATGGAACTTATTTTAGAGGACTGTCTGATCAATTTACCACAACTAATGCTTTTGCTGGGTTTTGGAATTTTTGTGACCAACCAAGAAGATCAATTGAAAACACTACTAATAATGATGACTTAGGCACACAAGCTGCTGGTGCATGGGATGATTTCAATGCTGTTATTAACAATGCCAACATAGTTATCAATAATATAGAAAATGAAGGAGGGATTGTAATCATTGATGATATTGACTTAACAAATCAAGAATTAGCAGGAGCATATTTTGACAAAGGAGTTGCTCAGGGCTATTTATCTTTAATTTATGACAAAGCTTATATCGTAAACACCGACACAGACATTGACAACTTAGGGTTTTCTTCTTATAAAGAAATTTTCGCCGCTGGCATCACTAATATTAAAAAAAGTATGGAGTTATCTGAAACTCTTACTGACTATTCATATACCGTATATCCTGCTGGTGAAAGTTTAGATAGTGCCTTTTTTAATCAATTGGCAAATAGCTATATGGCTCGATTTTCCATTGGCTTAGCAAGAACAAATACAGAGGCTATAGGATTAGATTATACAACTATATTAAATTATGCTAATAATGGGATAACTTCCGATTTTTCTCCATTATCTACCGAAGATGTGTTTTTTAATAATTTTCAAGATTGGTCTTTATTTCTTTTGGGGGATGGTGCGGGCTATATGCCTACAGATATTAAAATCCAAAAATTATTTGACCCTACCTACGATAGTAATTACCCTGTAGACGAAAATATTGTTTTAGGAGAAGTTACCACAGATGACCCTAGGTTGGATTTATATTATCAATATGTAGGTTCAGTTTTTGGTTTTTTAAGAGCTTCTAGAGGGAGGTATTTGTTCTCTAGTTACAGAACAATAAAATTCTTTAATGATAACGATCAAAATCAAACAGGGTTAGGAACAAATATTTTTTCAAAAGCTGAAATTGATTATATAAAAGCAGAGTGTCACTATCGCTTAGGCGCCTTCTCAAGTGCCGTTACTGCACTTGATGCTTCTCCAAGAAAAACAATAGGACTTCAAAACACCACTGCTGCTGAAGCGAATGTTCTTAATGCATTGTTATATGAAGTATCTATAGAACTGGATCTGAGTTCTGGGATGGCTGTGGAATGGGCCTTCATGAGAAGACATGATTTGCTTCAACCAGGAACACCAACTATGTTCCCTGTACCAGCTTCAGAGCTAGAAATAACTCGAGATGAAATATATACGTTTGGTGGAGTACCAAGTGCAGGGCAAACTGGATCTGCAAGCGGAGATAATGACTGGAGAAATTTAACTTTAGTGTATTAATTCAAAAGACAACTGTTAACAAAAGCTGCTTATTTAAAATAAGCAGCTTTAATTTTTTAATATGAGAACTAAGGTTATATTATTTATAAATTTTATTTTTATTTTTAGCTGCAATCGAGGAAATATAATTTCAAAAAACTGTATCACATCAAAAGTGATGAGTATCCAATTTTCTAAACCTTTTAAATTTTCCAAACTAGACACACTTATTATTGATAATGTAAAATATACTCATGCCTATTCTATGGATAGCATAAACAGTAATAATACACTACCAAAAGAAAAAGTTATTCTTTTTGAAAAAGAAGGAAAAGAAGCAACGACAATAACAAACTCCTTAACCATTGCAAGAGTTTTAGCTGTAAAATTAAAATCAACAGGTAACTATAAAATAATCAATATTCCAGAGCTATTGACGTCGGGAATTATAAAATTTAAAAGAGTTGACATGAAAGAAATAAAAATATGCGCAACAAAAAACTATATGGCAAAATTAAAGGGATTGTAAGAATTTAATCATATAAGACTAATCATAAAAACTATAACACATTTAAAAAATAAGATAAAATATAAGAAGGTATTTAAAAAGCGATAATATAATTTGCTTAGAATACGAAGTAGGAAAAATAGGGCTTTGTTTTTATATTTAATACTTTATTATTATTATGGTTTCCTAAACTAAAACTCAATGCAATGAATCCCAAATTTAAAATGATTTTGACGCTATTTACAGGGTTAATCGTGCAGCTAACCTTTGCACCAGAAATAATATTATCAGGAACCGTTTCGGATGAAAATGGCATCCCACTTATAGGTGCCACAGTTGTCATTTCAGAAACTTCTTCTGGAACAACAACATATTTTGATGGAAAATAAATGCTAAATGCCAACACAGGTGATGTGTTAAATTTTAGCTGCGTAGGCTATTCAGGCCAAAATATTACGGTCGGCTCTTCTAATACGCTAAACATATTTATGCAATCTGACGATTCATTAGAAGAAGTGGTTGTTATTGCTTAAGGCTCTCAAAAAAAGGAGAAAATCATACAAAACGTTTCAGTTATTAATGAACAGGTTTTGGAGAATTTAGTCTCTACTTTCTCGCCAGATCAATAGCTTAAAGGACAGACCTCCGGGGTGCAGGTAGTAAGCACTTCCGGGATGTTGTTGGGCGCTAATGTCAATGTAAGAGTACGAGGCATTAATACAATAAACTCAAATAGTGCGCCGTTATTCGTTATTGAATGTGTGCCGCTTGTTGAAAACAGAAACACATTTATAAAATAGAGATAATACTGGTCAAAACCCGCTAAGCTTTATTAATTCCAGTGACATGGAGTCCTTTGCGGTTTTAAAAAGATGCAGACGCTACTGCAGTGTATGGAACTAGAGGCGCCAATGGAGTTATCTTGATTATCACCAAAAAAGGGAAGCGTAATCAGTACCCGATGACAGCGACATCCTTATTAGTGAAGTTACTGGTACATGGGTTGTAGATATGACTCAAGACGGAGAACCACAAGGCACTAATACAATTAGTACCTATAACACTGGAGCTAATGATAAAAACCAAGTCTGGTTAGATGATTTAGAGAACGGCTGGGGTTTGAGAGCAAAAGTTCCATTAGATCTTCAAGCTTTGACATTTAGTGGTTCAGGTTTAGATGAACTCTATTACGATGTAACAGTAGATATCACTGAAGGAAAAATTATTAAAGCAGCTGCTACAACGCCGAGTGGTGATGTTGTAGACAGTATATTTTTTAAAGCAGAATTTTCCGATATTCCGGGTGAAATTTGGGAATATTCTGGACATAAAAGCACCGCTAAGGTTGATGATTTACCCTAAATCATTAAATCCAATTGACGATCAGAAATAGTGCTATTTAATTAATAATTAGAAAGGTAGTAATTTTACAATACTGCCTTTCTAACTTTACTTTTAATCTATACGACATCACAGGAAAAACGGAAACAACTAAAATTCCTGTAAACCAAAATGACTTTGAAGTAGTTTTAATTCAATTTCAGAAAGGCTTCTAATTCATGAAACTCTAATCTTATATTGGAAAAAACACTAAAAGTTAATTTTAAAATAAATCCTACAAATTAAAAACCACCTTCGGGTGGTTTTTTTATGATCTTAAAATTAAGCTGATCAAGTAAACTTGAAAATCAACTCTACCCTCCCACAAGTTCAATAAGAGCTAATAAAACTAGCGTCACAACATTCCAAAACCACCCAATTCGGGTGGTTTTTGTTATTAAATTCTCACATCGTGATTTCACATTTATAACTATAAATACTAAAAAAATAAAAAGACTAGAACCCACTTTCCAAACAAAAATAGTACTATCACACGGATTTAAAATAGCATATAATACCATATTATGTAATTTATAATGAAATTGAATGTATAGCATATATATTGAATTATAAGTAATTTAAATGGCTTAAATTACATTATGTACAGCATATGTCTTGTTTTATTAAACATAATGTAAAACAAAAGTTGGTTATATGCACAATTATCACCATGTTTGTTTTGACTAATTTTAATACAAAACAAAATGAAAACAAAGTTTAATGTGATGCTTACGCTGCTATTGGCGTTTGTGATTCAAGTTTCTTTTGCGCAGCAAAAGAACGTGACAGGAACAGTTTCCGATGTTGACGGCTTGCCGTTAATAGGAGCGACTGTAATTATCTCTGGAACAAACAATGGCGCAACAACTGATTTTGATGGTAAGTTTACCATCAACTCCTCGGTAGGTGATGTTTTAAAAATCAGCTACTTAGGGTATTCTGATCAACTTGTAACGGTAAACGATTTTAACAACATTTCTGTTGTTATGCAAGGCGATGACTCTGAACTTGATGAAGTGGTCGTAACAGCCCTTGGAATTTCTAGAGACAAGAAATCCATTGGTTACGCTTCTCAACAAGTGAGTGGAGATGCAGTATCTACTGTAAAAGTAGACAACATTGCTAGTTCACTTTCTGGAAAAGTAAGTGGGGTTCAAATCAAAACAAATAACAACTTTGGAGGGTCTGCAAACTTTCTAATTAGAGGGGTTAGTTCTTTAACAGGAAACAATCAACCATTATTTGTTGTAGATGGAATTCCAATTTCCAATAACCTGAATAATTCAGCTCAACAACAAGGGGGTCGAAAAGGGTATGATTACGGAAATGCTGCAATGGACATTAATCCAGATGATGTTGATTCAATTAACATCCTCAAAGGAGCCGCTGCATCTGCAATTTATGGTTCTCGTGGAGCAAACGGCGTTGTAATTATTACAACAAAAAAAGGAGGAAATGGCAATGCAAAAGTGACTGTAACTTCTAGTGCTCAAATTGGAACTATTGATAAAAGTACGTTTATCAATTATCAAGATGAATATGGTGCTGGATACGGAACTTATTATGGCTCAACAGGATACTTTGAAGATTGGGACATGACGGGTGACGGGGTGGACAACTTGGTAGTACCAACTTATGATGACGCTTCTTTTGGAGCGCCTTTAAATGGTCAGCTAGTCTACCAATGGGATGCCTTTGTTCCGGAACATGCAAACTTTGGAGTCGCAACTCCTTATTTAGCTGGACAAAATACGCCAGTTGATTTTTTTGAAACAGCGACCCAATTAAACAACTCTATTAGCATTACTGGAGGCGATGACAAAACTAGTTACAGATTGGGATATACCAACTCTGAAATCACTGGGTATATGCCAAATTCAAAATTAAACAAAAACAGTTTAAATTTTAGTGGAACATTAAAAGTGAATGACAAATTGACTGTAGGTTCTTCAGCCAACTATTTGGTTCAAAAAACAATTGGTAGAAACTCTACCGGGTATGGAGATAACTTAATGGCTCAGTTTAGACAATGGTGGCAAGTAAATGTTGACATTAAAGAACAGGAAGCTATTTTTAATCAAACCGGAAAAAACTACTCATGGAATCATGAAGGATCTCTTTCTGGCCCGGGCAATGGTGGTGAACTAATTGGTCATTACTGGGATAACCCTTACTGGACTCGTTACAAAAATTACCAATCAGATGAAAGAAATCGTTTCTTTGGAAATGTATTTGCAACATTTGAAATTAACGACTGGTTAAACGTTACTGCCAAAGGGGCTGTTGATACTTATAATGAATTGAGAGAAGAACGTAGAGCCATTGGATCTGTTGCAACTCAGTTTGGTATTTTAGGAGACGATGAAGGATCAGGATACGATAGGGTCGACATCCTTTTCTCTGAATATAACTACGATTTAATGTTTAACGTTAACAAGCAGTTAACTGATGACTTGAGTTTGGATGGTGTGTTTGGAATTAATATTAGAAAAGAAAGCTATAGCTATTTAAGAAATTCTACTGCAGGTGGTTTGGCAATTCCTAACATCTTTGCTCTTTCTAATTCTTTAAGTTCAAATCCAAAACCAATTGAAAGCTTAAGAGAAAAGCAAGTGAATGGATACTACGCTCAAGCATCTTTGGGATATAAGAACATTTTATATTTAGATCTTACAGACCGTATTGATGTATCTTCAGCACTTCCATCTGAAAATAATAGCTACAACTATTATGCTGCAAGTTCAAGTTTAATATTCTCTAAATTAGTGGATTTTGAATGGTTAAACTTTGGTAAATTAAGAGCAGGCTATGCAGAGGTAGGTAATGATTTACCTGCTGGAAACGTAAATGACACTTACTCTACTCTAAATAATTTTGGAAATGCTAGTTTATTCTCATACGGATCTACAAAAAACAACGCCACTTTAAAACCTGAACGAACAAAGGAATTTGAAGTTGGTTTAGAGGCTAAAATGTTTAATAATTCTGTTGGATTTGACTTATCATGGTATAAGAAAAACACAGAAGACCAATTAATGCCTGCATCAGTTACAACTGCAACTGGGTTTTCAAACAGATGGGTAAATGCTGGAGAAATCCAAAATAAAGGTATTGAAATTGGCGCCTATGCAACCCCTTTTAAAAATGATGATTTTAGTTGGGACGTTAATGTAAATTGGGCTAAAAATCAAAGTTTAGTAGTTGATTTATATGGAGACCAAGAAAACTTACAGTTGAATAGTTTTCAAGGGGGAATCTCAATCAATGCTACTGTTGGCCAACCTTACGGAACCATAAGAGGAACCGGATTTAATATTCATGAAAATGGAGAAAAAATTATAAATTCGAGTGGCTATTATGAAGCGAATGCTGATCAAATTATTGGGGATGTAAATCCTGAATGGAATGGTGGTATAACAAACACATTCAAATACAAAGATTTTAAATTATCATTCTTAATTGACATTCAAAAAGGTGGTGATGTATATTCTTTAGATATGCACTACGGGCAAGGTACTGGATTACCAGACTTTACAACAGGTCTTAATGATCTAGGAAACCCAATTAGAAATACACTAGCAAATGGTGGTGGTATTATTCTTCCTGGTGTAACTGCAGATGGCGCTCCAAACACAACTAGAGCACGAACTGATTATTATGGTGGAGTTTGGTATTGGGGTAACTCTTCAAGAAACCCAGCCGCTTTGACTGTATATGACGCATCTTATATAAAACTAAGAGAATTAACCCTTAGTTATGAACTTCCGGTTAGTGAATGGACTAAGGGTTCAATTACTAAAGGTAGCCTGACTTTAATAGGAAGAAACCTTTGGATTATTGACAAAAACGTTCCTTTTGCAGATCCAGAATCTGGTTTAGGTGCAGGAAATGCTCAAGGATACCTTTCAGGATCTTTCCCTACGCTAAGAACAGTAGGGCTTAATTTAAATTTAGAATTTTAACAATATAAAAAATGAGAAAAATGAGAAATTACTTATTAAGCTTATTGTGTGTTACTATCGTTTTGACTTCGTGTGGAGTGGACGAGAGTTTAAACATTGACCAAAAAAACCCAAGCGAAGTACCAGCTGGGGGTCTTTTCACAAATGCTTTGAAAAACCTAGGGGATCAAATGAATTCCTGTAGTGTTAACGAAAATGTCTTTAGACTATATGCACAATATTGGGCACAAACAACGTATCCTGATGAAAGCCAATACAATCAAGTAACAAGAAATATTGGCGGAAACATTTGGAGTACCATGTACAGAGACGTTCTTAAAGATCTGAAAGGGGCTAAAGAACTTGTTTCTAACGGAGAAGCTCCAAGTCAAGCACAACTAGCAATCATCAAGTTTATGGAAGTATATGCATATTCTGTATTGGTCGACACTTTTGGTGATGTTCCTTTTACAGAAGCATTAGATCCATTAAACCCATCTCCTGTATACGATGACGCTGCGACTATCTATTCTGCCTTAGCTTCTCACTTAGATGAGGCAATTGCAGACTTAAGTAGTGGAGCTGGATTTGACGCAAGTCAAGACATCGCTTACGGAGGAAACGTTGCTCAATGGAGACAAGCTGCTGTTTCTTTAAAATTAAGAATGGCAATGCGTTTGGCTGATTCTAATCCTTCAGCATCACAAGCAATGGCAGAATCTGCATTTAGTGCAGGACCTATTGTGGCTAATGCTGATAATTTTGGAATTAACTATTTAGCTTCAGCGCCAAACACAAATCCGTTATGGGTTTCTCTAGTTCAGAGTGGTCGTAAGGATTTCGTTGCTGCGAATACTTTAGTAGATGCCATGAACCCTAATAATGATCCGAGACTGCCAACTTTCTTTCAAATGTATGATGGTGCATATGTGGGTGGAACTTACGGGAATGCAAATGGAGCTTCTAGCAATTCAGATTTATCTGAACTAATTAAAATGCCAGATTTTAAAGGCGATTTAATCACAGCTGCTGAAGTACACTTCTTATTATCGGAAGCTGCTGCAAGAGGATACTCTGTAGGCGGAACTGCTGAAGCATATTACAATTCTGCCATTGGAGTTTCTATGGATGAATGGGGCGTGTCAACTAGTGACGCTGCTTCGTACCTAGCACTTCCAGAAGTAGCATACGCAACAGCTGATGGCGATTGGATGCAAAAAATTGGATCTCAAAAATGGGTTGCCATGTTCAATAACGGGAACGAAGGTTGGACGACTTGGAGATTGTTTGATTTAGGTCTAAACGGACCAGAAGTTGATGGAGTAACGTTAGATATTCCAACAAGATTCCTATACCCTGTATCTGAAGCAACTTTAAACGGCTCTCAGTATGACAGTGCAGCTTCAGCTATTGGAGGAGATTCTAAAACAACAAAAATATTTTGGGACGTGAATTAACGAAACAGGAAATAAATTTGTTGTAATTATTTAAAAGCAGTTATTAATTTAACTGCTTTTTTTTGTATAAGATTAACAAAAAAATAAAATTAAGAATGAAGATTAAACAAAAGATTAAATGAAGTATTCGCAACAAAAACCATCATAACAAAGTTAAAAATAAGGTTTTAACAATATAACATGAAATATACTTAATTATTTGTTTAATTAATTTTAATATTTATGAAACAATTTGTTGGTAATTAAAGTTTTTATTAGCACATTTGCGGTGACTAACTCAAATAAAAACAAAAATGAAAACAAAGTTTAATGTGATATTGACATTCTTGTTGGTATTAATTGTGCAAACTTCATTTGCACAAAACAAAAAAGTTTCAGGTACTGTTTCAGATAATGACGGACTCCCTCTACCAGGTGCGACCGTGACTATTAAAGGAACATCTTCTGGAGTTGCGACTGATTTTGATGGTAACTATACTATCTCAGCTGTAACAGGTGATGTGCTACTCTTTAGCTATTTAGGATATGCAAGTATTTCTCAAACAGTTGGAGCAAGTAATACGATCAACATTTCTTTGGAGCAAGACAATGCACTAGAAGAAGTTGTTATTGAAGCGTATTCAAATAACACAACCAGTAAAGAGAAATCGACATCAGCAATTACAACACTTTCTGCTGAGTCCGTTGACTCTAGGCCAAATGCTTCTGTTGTTCAGATGCTTCAAGGGCAAGTCGCTGGATTAAATATTGGTACGGGTTCTGGTCAGCCAGGCGCAAATAGTCTTATTATACTTAGGGGTGTTGGATCAATTAATGGTAACATCGAACCACTATTTATAGTTGATGGTGTTCCTGTAGATGAAGACAACTTTAGAAGTATAAACAATTCTGATATTGCTACAATTTCTATTCTTAAAGATGCTTCTGCTTCATCTTTGTACGGAAGTAGAGGGGCAAATGGAGCGATTGTAATTACAACAAAAAGAGGAAAGTTTGGAACAAATCTTCAAGTAGAATACAAAGCACAAACCGGATTTTCTGTTCTTCCTTCCCAAAATTTTGAGGTAATGAATTCTCGTCAAAAATTAGAACTAGACAGGTCATTAGGTGAAGGTCTGGGTGACGGACTTTCTGATAATGCAATATCTGCTCTCTCCAGTCAAATTAACACCAACTGGTCGGATGTATTTTTTAGACAAGGATTAACAAATTCTCATAATATCAGTATTTCATCAGGGTCTGATAAAACAAACTCTTACTCTTCATTTAACTACTTTGAACAAGAGGGAGTGACTAGAAGGAGTAACTTAAAAAGATTTTCTTTTAGAAATAATTTTAGTGGGAAAAGTGATAACGAAAAATTTAATTTTTCCTCCTCTATTACAGCTAACTACAGTATCAGTGATTTCATTCAAAATGAAGGATCAGGAACCCTTTCAAACCCCTTTTTAGTACCTTACTTAGCTAAGCCATACTTCTCACAATACAACCCAGACGGTTCACTTAACATAATTGGTTCTGGAGAGGATACTTTTGCAAACACGCCATATTCATCATTAAACAACACAATTCTAAATACAAATTTACAAGAAGAGGTTAAGTTTATTGGAAATATAAGAGCTAGTTATGAAATTGCTGAAAAGTTAACGGCAGGTATTTCATTTGGTATGGATTATACACAAATAACTAGTAAGGATACCGAATCTCCTAACAGTGTTTATGGTCAATCTGCTGTTGCCTCTGGTGATGCAGAGTACCAAGGCTCACATTTCGAATCTTTTTATAGAGACGTGAGGTTAAACAACATAGTGAGCTTAAATTATAATAATGTTTTTGATGAAGCGCATTCACTAGATTTGAGTGCTTACATGGAATACAGTAAATCTTTCTCCAATTCTTTTGCTTTGCAGCAAATAGGTTTGAACGATAAACTTTACGGAAATGGAGCGGCATTTATCCCTGGTGACACATACGAAGATCTTAATGAAGACGGAGTCGTAGACGGCGCTGCAGAATTCCCATACATTCCTTCAATTAGTTCAGGTGAAGTTGCTGTAGGAATGTTCTCATACTTTGGCGTTTTAAAATATGACTATAAAGAACGTTACGGACTGCAGTCATCTCTAAGGCGTGATGCGTCTTCAAGATTCTCAAACTCTAACAAATGGGGTACCTTTTATTCCGTATCTGCTAGATGGAACATTCACAATGAAAGTTTTATGGAAGGTAATACCTTTTTTAATAAGCTTAAGTTAAGAGCTTCATATGGAACCTCTGGAAACGATCGAATTACTGGAGGATACTACGGAGGCACTACAAACACTTACGACCTTTATGGCCAAGGAACAGGGTACAATGCGACTGTAGCGTATTACGCAAGTTCTATTGCAAACAAAGATTTAAAATGGGAGATGTCAGACCAGCTAAATATTGGTGTTGACTTTACGATTCTAAAAGGAAAGTTAAGTGGTAGTGTTGATGTTTATGATAAAAACACAGAAGATCTATTCCAATCATTCCCTATCTCTAGTATCAATGGAACAAATGCTATTCAAGCAAATATTGGATCCATGAACAATCAGGGGGCAGAGCTGTCACTTAATTGGAAAGCATATAGTAGTAAAGATTTCTCAGTATCTATTTTCGCTAACGGATCTTACAACAAAAACAAAGTAACTAGTTTGCCAAATGGTGAAAATGTTGATAATGGTGGAAGGACTATTTTAGCAGAAGACAGAGCAATTGGTTCGTTCTTTGCCGTAAGATGGGCCGGAGTAAATCCTGCAAACGGACAAAACCTCTACTATGATGTCAACGGTGACATAACTGATGTATACTCAGAAGATGATAGAGTTTTCATTGACAAAGTAGTTTACCCAACATACCAAGGTGGATTTGGTTTCAACAGTAATTGGAAAAACCTTTACTTAGATACACAATTTTCATTTGTTGCTGACATATACAGAAACAATGGTAGTTTAGGTGTGATTGAAGATCCTACCCTAACAAGTCTTGCTAACTCTTCTACAGAGCTTGCTAATGCTTGGCAACAACCAGGAGATATAACTAACATCCCAGCATTAACAACAGAATCTATTAGAAACAGGTTAACAGACCGATATATTGAAGATGCTTCTTACTTAAGATTAAGAAATATAACACTTGGTTATAATTTTAAAAGTCACCTAAAAGAAGGCTCATTAATTAGCGATCTAAAAGTATTTGTTCAAGCACAAAACCTCATTACTTGGAGTAAATGGAGAGGATGGGATCCAGAATCTAGTTTTAGATCAAGTGATTTCTTCGACTATCCGACTTCAAAAATATTCTCTTTAGGAGTAGATCTTAAATTCTAAAAACAAAAAAGATGAAAAAAATAAATAATTTAATACTAATATGTGGTTTAATCTTCGCTAGTTATTCTTGTGAAGACGCCATGGATATTGAGCCAGTTGGTTCATTAATAGGTGATGTAACTTTCGAAACTCTTGTAGACCTACAATTAGGTTTAAACGGAGCATACGCAAGGTACAACCCTGAAAGTGAAATCTTAATAAACTCTGTTTTTACAGACAACTGTAAACCAGGTTATGATAATGGTGGACAGGAAATTAACTTCTATAATTGGGCCCTAACAGCTGGAGATGGGAATACAACTGCATTATGGAATTCAAACTACAGCTTAATTAACCAATGTAATAGAGTGTTGGAAGCAGCTGAACTTTTGAATGTAGACGCATCTGAACAAGCTGAAATGGACAACCTGAAAGGTCAACTGTATACACTAAGAGCAGTCGCCCATTTGACTTTGGCATCTTATTTCACTACAGATTATCTTGATGGCAATGCCTTATCTGTGATCATATCTGACAGAGTTCCAGAAGTGACTGAAATACTTCCTAGAAACACAAACTCAGAGATATTTACATTTATTGAATCTGACTTAACTATGGCTAGTTCTTTGTTAGCTGTGACTCAAACTGATAATAAATATATTTCTCAGGACTTTGTTACAGGGTTAAAAGCAAGAATGGCCTTGTTACAAAATGATTCAAGTGCAATTGGATATGCGCAAACATTGATTGACTCCTATTCATTAGCTAATCAGCTGCAATATTCATCTACTTTTTTAGATAGTGATAACACTGAAGTTATTTTTAAAGCGACTAGAACCTCAGGTCTAATTGGCGGATTGTGGTACTTTACTAATTCTGCGGGGCCTTTCATTGAAGCCTCGAATAGCTTATATAATGCATTTGACACAAGCGATGTAAGGTTAACCGTAAACATAAACTTTAGTAGTAATAATAGTGGCCCGAGTGAACCAGAAAACAACATCCACCTAATTAACAAATACCCAGGAAACGCGTCTGCTTTTCTAAGTGATGTAAAGGTAATGCGGGTTTCTGAAATGTATCTTATTAAAGCAGAATCTCAAGTTACGGGCAATGATTTAGATGGTGCAGCTGAAACTTTAAAAGAACTTAGAGATGCTCGTTTTGGATCCTCAACTGCACTTGATTCTTATTCTTCTCAAGCCGCTGCTTATGATGCTGTTTTAAAAGAAAGAAGACTAGAACTTGCTTTTGAAGGCCATAGATACCTAGATATTAAAAGGTTTAAAAACAGACTGAATTCTGGAATTAATAGAGATGCTCTTGATTGCGCTTCGGGTGGAAACTGTGTCATGCTTCCCAGCGATCACAGACTCACATTACCGATTCCTCAAGTAGAATTAAATGCAAATTCATCAATTATTCAAAATCCGGGATATGGAAACTAATATAAAATATAATATTATGAAAAAACTATCAATATTTTTATTGTCACTTATAGTATTTTCTTGTGGAGAGCACGAAGATGTTATTTATGACCCTTTAACTAGTACGACCTTTACATTTTTTGATGCGCAAAACACGGCTCTAGAACTTTTAGACAGTGATACATCACGGACTGCAGAAATAAGCGTTGGCGTGAGTACGTTGTCGTCTTCAGATAGAACGGTAACCCTTTCTGTTAATGAAGAATTGTCAACAGCAGACTCGGCTTCTTACGATGTAATTTCTGAAGTTTTAATACCTGCTAACGAATATTTTGGTACAGCAACCATAACAGCTTATCCAGATAACTTAGTTATTGCTGAAACTGTAACTATCGTTTTGAATATAGATTCAGTCAGTGATGGTGGAGTAACCAGTTCTGCTGTTCATTCAGTAGGCTTAAGTGTAATATGTCCCGTGGAAAGTACATTTGCTGTAGGAGATTACACCCTTACATTCGATGGTGGTGGAATCGGAGCTGCTGGAAATGCTCCTGTGTGGGGAGACGGAACTGTAATTGAACTTACAGAAGGTGGTTCTGAAACGGAAAGAGTATTCACTATTGTTTGTTACCCAACATTAGGTTTTGGTCAACCGGAAACTGATTATTCAGTCACTTTGCTTTGTGGATTAGCGATTCTTAATGGTGAAATTAACAATACATCAACCGGAATAGCATGTACACAAGGTGTAACTATTTCATGTCAATCAACAACATTAAATGGTGCTTATGATCCATCAGACGATTCAGTAATAACATTGATCTTTGCGGAAGACGTTGGAGGTGCATCATGTGGCGCTGAAGGAATTACATCTTATACTTTCACTAAAAACTAATCATTAAAAAAACAGATATGAAAAAATTTAATAAATATTTAATCCTGTTTCTATCATTGGCTACTTTCATCGCATGTGATGAAGACAATAATGGATTGGGGGACGAAAACCCTGAGTATGGGTGGTTACAGTTTGATGGTACTGATCCTTCAGTTGTTATTATTAACGATGACTTAATAAATGATCAGACAACTGAAATTGAAATACCATTCAGATACACTGCTCCTATAAATAAATCAGCTATTCAAGTTGGATACGTGATTTCAAATGTTGAAGGAGTTTCAAGTGAAATAATTACAGCAAGTTCAGGCACTGCAACCATTGCAGCTAATACATTAGATGGTATAATAACAATCAGTGTAGACTTAGATGATTTGGCTTTAAATTTAGAGACATTGTACACATTTGATGTTGTTATGCAGTCAAACAATACAGGTGTTGAAATGGGTTTAGCGCCTGATTTCTCGTCTTCATACAGGGTGACCATTAAACGCTGTACTCCAGCAGAATTGGCAGGAATGTACTCTGTTACAACAACTTGGTCAGTACATGATTTCTTACCGGACAACAATCCCATAACTAAGGAAGTGGAAGTGACCGATCTTGGTGATGGCTCATTCTCTGTAGCTGATTTCTCAGGGGGCTTATGGCCAGATGTTTACTCATTGGTATACAGTATGGGAGATGGTAATTTTCCTCTTGTATTTAATGAGATATGTAACAATATAAGTTGGTCTGGACAGGCAGAACTCTATGGAAATATTTTAATGGATAGCGAAGGACCAAACGTAGTTGATCCAGAAACTGGAATTA
>Ga0209632_10001921_pt1 | contig 20476 bp, 15 predicted proteins | sample COG_10_FD_184754 | JGI IMG/M metagenome (GOLD analysis project Ga0209632, IMG submission 184754) | Pelagic Microbial community sample from North Sea - COGITO 998_met_10 (SPAdes) (version 2) | ecosystem: Environmental > Aquatic > Marine > Neritic zone/Coastal water | place: Helgoland, sampling... | reverse complement strand
CCGCAATAATGGCAGCGCACATCCTGACTGTATTTATGGTAAGTGAGCGAAATATCGCAGTTGATGCAATCGGGCACCCAACCGCAGTTATTGCATTGCAAAAAACTGGAATACCCTCGTCTGTTTTGGAAGATGATTACCTGCTGCTTTCGCCCGAGTGTTTCTGTTATTCGCTGCAGCAGTTGAGATGAAAACGGACCTTTCATTGTCTCAGCCTTGCGCTCTATATTGAGGTCACACAATTCGATATGGGGCAGTTGAATGCCACCATAACGCTCATTAAGATGTACCAGCCCAATTTTATCGCGCTTGCCGTTGTAATACGCTTCTATACTTGGCGTAGCCGAACCTAAAAGAAGTTTCGCGCCAGCTTGTTTGCATAAAAAAGCAGCCGCATCACGCGCATGATAACGCGGTGCAGGATCGTGTTGCTTAAAAGTGTGTTCGTGTTCTTCATCAAGAATAACAAATCCTAACTTTTTGAATGGAAGAAATAAGGATGAACGCGCTCCCAAAATAATCTGATATGGTTCATTAGTTAGCTGCTTTTTCCAGACTTCAACCCGTTCGTTGTCGGACATCTTGGAATGGTAGATTCCAACCTTTTCTCCGAAATGTTCTTGTAATCGATGAACAATCTGCGTAGTGAGCGCAATCTCTGGTAACAGATAAAGCACTTGATTGCCGTTGGCAAGATGCTCTTGAATAAGTTGAATGTAAATCTCAGTCTTGCCGCTTCCGGTAATGCCATGGAGTAGCACCGCATCCTTATCTACCAATGCATGACTTAGTTGGTCAAATGCTTTATCTTGATTTTCTGTGAGGATAATTCCGTGTTTGGCCCAAGAACTTTTATCAACTAAGCGAGTGGCTTCTATTTCTTGTTTTACGAGAATATCCTTCTTCAGAAGTGCATTCACTGCGGCATCCGAAATACCATTATCGCCAACTAAAATTTGCCGTTTCACAATGCCCTTCTCTTTCGAAGTTCTTGAGCATTGTAGGAATTGCATTAGTGCTTCCAGTTGCTTGGGTGCTCGATTTAGCGTGTCAAAAATTTCTTCCAGTTTTTCCTTCTCTTCTAGCCAGTCTGCTAAGCGATAGATGATTTCCTTCTTTGGCTTGAATTTGTGCTGTAATTCCTCGTATTGAACAACGATTCGCTTGTCAGACATCAGTCGGATAATCCGATGGAGGTGTGTTTTCCTTACCAGTGTTGCTAGCTCATCCATTTTTAGGAAATCGCTGGTCTGCAACGCTTCCAGAATATCCATTTCTTCTGGCTCCAAATCGTCTAAAGAACCGTCATAATCAGGATGGATAGTAAGTCGGCTTTCGCTAGATAATTTCAGTCCCGATGGAATGGCCGCATTCATCACATCGCCTAAATGGCACATGTAATATTGACGCATCCAATTCCAAAAGTCAAGCTGATCATCAAAAATTACTGGTTCATCATCTAGTAGGCCGTCTACATATTTGGCCTGATAATTTGTTGGTGGACGGTCGTGTATTTGATGAATGATACCTGTGTAAAGTTTCCTTCGCCCGAACGGGATTGTAACACGCTTGCCTATCTGTACTTCTTGTTCTAAAGTGCGCGGCACCCGATACGTGAACGTACCAGCCAAGGGCAAGGGTAGTATCACTTCAACAAACTGGGCATAGGAGGACATGGCGGCAAGTTAGCCTAAGCTGCAATCGTAGCAAAGGAATGTGTAAAACTCAAGTTATGCCGCCAATATTTCGGCAAGCTTGAGAAACTGTGTGTTCACCTTATCGTTATGTTTAATGGCTTGGTCAAAAGGAGTGTAACAAACTTGTTTGTTTACAATACCAACCATAACCGAGTGTTTGCCCGCTATGATGGAATTAACAGCTTCATAACCAAGTTGGGAGGCCAACATTCTATCTAGTGCGGATGGACTACCACCACGTTGTTGATGGCCGAGAATGGAAACACGTGTATCGTAATGCGGTAATGCTTTTACAACTTGCTCTGCGATTTTATACGCACCACCAGCATCATCTCCTTCAGCTACCATAATAATGCTGCTTGTCTTTTTGCGCTTGAAAGCAGCATCAAGGTTTGCAATTAACTCTTCCAAATTGGTGTTTACCTCAGGAATGAGGATAGCGGCAGCGCCCACACCAATGCCTGAACGGAGCGCAATAAATCCAGCGTCTTTCCCCATTACTTCCACGAAAAACAGACGGTCATGCGATGCGGCTGTATCCTTTATTTTATCTACAGCGTCTAAGACGTTATTCAAAGCAGTATCGTAACCAATGGTATAATCGGTTCCAATCAAATCATTATCAATCGTTCCTGGTAATCCGATGAATGGAATTTGATGTTCGCGGGTGAAAACTTTGGCTCCCGCAAACGTACCATCACCGCCAATAGCAATAAGTCCTTCAATGCTATATTTCTGCAGGTTTTCAAAGGCCTTTTGTCTCCCTTCTTTGGTAAGAAAATCCTTGCTGCGCGAAGACTTAAGAATGGTGCCACCACGTTGAATGATATTCCCAACATCATCACTTTCGAGCAGTTTGAATTGGTCTTCAATCATACCCTGATAACCATGCATAATCCCGTAAACCTCGAGTCCGTGGTGTAATGCCGTTCTGACAACCGCACGGATGCAAGCATTCATTCCTGGAGAGTCTCCTCCACTGGTAAAAACAGCAATCGTATTCATAAAGTGAAGTTACAATTCAATAATCTCAAACGGAATTTTGACAACTTCTTTGAATGATTTGCCATCTGCAATGTTGTCTTCATCCTCAGATTCACATACCCATTGCACAGAGAGTTCGTTGTCTTTTTCATTCAGCTCTTCTAGCAGATTGAAAAGAGCCATAAGCCTGATAAACGAACCCGTATTGTAATACTCTAGGTTTACGTTAATGTTTGCTTTTACAAACTGGTGATGCAGGTTAACACGAAGCCAGTCAAGAATGGGATTGTAGAATTTCTCCGTGTTCTCTGGCATTGACCGTCCCTTAATCGTGAACTTAACTTCCGTTACGTTAAAATCGATTTCAGGAGTGTAGGCGGTTCCTTCTATGTACAGCGTTGTTTCCATATCTAATTGGAAGAACGGACTTTAGTTTTTAAGCCTTGGATCTAATGCATCCCGAACTCCTTCTCCAAGAAGGTTGTACACCGTAACGGTAAGAAAGATGGCGCAACCAGGGAAAATAACCAGCCACCAAGCTTGGAATGCTGCGCGACCTGAGCTTAGTAACGAGCCCCAAGTAACCACATCGGCAGGAACACCAATTCCAAGAAATGAAAGACCTGATTCAATTAGAATTGCAGAAGCAATACCAAATGCCACCGCTATAAAGGCTGGTGCTACTCCATTAGGCAATGCATGACGGAAAATAATTCGCGCTTCACTAAAACCGAGCGATTGACCAGCAGCTATATATTCTAAGTTTCGGATTTTCAAGAATTCAGCTCTGGTGATTCGTGCAATTCCTGTCCAGCTTGTAAGGCCAATGATTAGCATGAGGTTTACCAAACTTGGCTTAGCAACAGCTGCAATTGAAATAATCAATATCAAACGTGGGATTGAGATAAGAATCTCAATGGCTCGAGAAATCAAAGAATCGACCGGAATGTTGGTCTTAGACTTCAGCAATGGTAATTTGCCCAGTAACTTTCCTATAAAACGGAATGCAACAGCTATGGCTATGAAAATTGCCAAGCTAATAAGCAATTGAAGCAGAATAGCAGACCCTGAAGTTCCGATTGCATCGGCAAGAATATCCGCGCGAATCATGAAAGCATAGTAGTACGCCATAACCAAACCGAAAATGAAGGTCCAGAATTGACCACGGGTAGTAAGTAGTTTGGAGTCTCCAAAATAACCCGCCAATGAACCAAGAACCAACCCAATGAGTGTTGCAATTCCCATTGAAAGTATTCCAATTGTTAACGAAATTCTAGTGGCGTGAATCAGTCCCGATAAGACATCTTCGCCTTTCTTGTTGGTTCCTAAACGATGACGGAAACGCCCGGGCATATCAACCAATGCACCTGTTTTATCTTTGAAAAACTGTTTTCCAGAAGGAGCTTTGTAATCGGAATTCAGGAAATCAGATTTGTTGGGAGCGTACGGAACTAGTGCCCAAATGGAAGATTCCAAATCCATCTGCTTCCATTTGGCAATATCTAGCTGAACTTTTTCAACTGAACCATCTTCCCGTTTTATTTCGTACGCATTTTGTGTGGAGAAAGCAGGAAACAACGATTCGCCATGATACTTTGCGTAAAGCGGTTGGTCGTTTGCTATAATAGGCGCAAAGAGGGCGATGATTGCCAAAATGCCTAAAATCCATAGCGAAATGTAAGCCGGTTTGTTCTTTTTGAACTGCGCCCAAGCGTACTGTCTAAAGCTGAAGTGGTTATTTTCCGACTGATTACTCATTACTTAGAAAAGCTAATTCGTGGGTCAGCAATGGCATATAGAATGTCGGAAACTAAGTAACCGACCAATGTCAGAATACCTGTTATCGTAAAAATGGCAATCAACATAGGGTAATTCTGATTTACAATGGCATTGTATGATTCGCCTCCCATACCCGGAATCGTGAAAATTACTTCTAGAATAACGGAGCCTCCAATGGCTACAGGGAAAATGTTTGCAAACACTGTGATAATTGGCAAAAGCCCATTGCGAAGTGCGTGCTTGTAAATGACCACTCGTTCGGTTAAGCCTTTGGCACGTGCCGTTCGGATGTAATCCTGATTCACAATTTCTAGCATGGAAACGCGCATAATTCTTGAAAGAAATGCAAACGATCCGTAGGTGTAAGAAATAATAGGAAGAACTAAGAACGGGATGCGCTCCCACCATCTTTCAAAGAAACCAGCATCAGGAGAGAAACCACGAACGGGTTCTACACCAGAAGCAGGGAACCAGTGAAGTACATCAGGGTTGGCAAACCACATTAACATAACGGTGGCTGCAAAGAAACTTGGTAATGAATAAAGGATGAAAAGTAAAACTGTTGTTACTCTGTCAAATAACGAATCTTTATGCACCGCGGCCTGAATTCCAAGAGGAATGCTGATAAGGTAAGCGAGAAAAACCGACACCATACTAAAGAAGAACGACCAGAAAATCTTGATTCCAATTACTTCTTGTATCGGCATTTTGGTTGTGTACGAAGTTCCAAAATCCCCTCTAACAATTCCATCTGTGAATTCTGCTCCTTTTCCTGTTAGCCAGTTTCCATCGCCAAAAATCCAACGGTGATACTGGTTTTTAGGATATACATTAAGAACTGGGATATATTTTTTCCAAGGTGTTGCGGTTTCCTGAACTGCTGTAAACTTGCTTTTTACAATGTCCAACTCGTCTTTTAAAGGTTCCATGTATGGCTTAGAATACAATTCCTCCAACTTTGCAAATTTCGATTCAATTACAACCAAGCTGTACGCTGCTTTAAGAGAAGAAGATTCAAAAAAGCTTGTGTTTACGTCTTCCTTAAATACACTCAAATCGTAGCCAAAAGCAGTGGAACTGTCAATTTTTAAGCTTGAATGGGCATTATGCAAAGCAACTACAGACGAAAAATAATCGCTGATAGCAGGCCAGTTTCCATATTCGCTCGTCAAACGAGAAAGGGATTCCTGTTCGTTCTTGTCGTAAATTTTGTAGAGCGTATCGCTCTGCGCCATTGTGTTTAGGCTGAGATAGAAAATTGGAAGGTCGAGACCGAGTTTTCTACTCCAAAATTTCTTCTGCTCAACTTGATTAGCAGTTTGAGAGCCGATTTCTCCACCAGCCTGCGCGGCTACAACCATACGCTCCACGGGGTCACCAGGAGCGGACACCATAATGACAAAACCCAAAAGAGTAATGGCAATTAGTGTTGGAATGAACACTAGAATTCTACGAAGGACATATTTCAGCATGAACCGTGAACCAAAATAAAATTAGTTTGCTTCAGCGCTAGGTGCGGCAATAGAACCTCCACTAAGCAACTTAAGGTTGTTTACGAGTACACCCGGACGCTCGAAATACATGTCAGCATTTCCGAATCGTTTGTGAATGGCATTTCTTCTTGTTGAAGAAGTGAAGAACACGTAAGGTTGTTCGTCATAAATCATTTCCTGTAGCTGTTTTACCATTGGGATTCTAACTTCCATGTCAAGTACATACTTAACCGAATCAATCAATGCATCACTTTCAGCATTACCAAATCCAGTAAAGTTTGAGCCTTTTGAAGCCCAAGATTCTGAATGCCAAATCTGAGTAAAATCTTCGGGAACGGAAGAACCAGCCCAAGCTGCGAGCATTGCGTCAAATTTGTGGTTTCGCGCATTGTCGTAATGAATAGCAAAATCTAAAGGTGAAATATTACACTTAAGTCCAGCTTCATAAACAGCTTCGGCAATCATTTGAGCCTGATCTTTCCAAGTTACTGAGGTTGTCATGTAGGCAAGGTCAAACTCAAAGCTTAATTTCTCACCATCAATTACCTTATCAAGAACGTTGTCTCCGTCTGTGTCTGTCCAGCCTGCTTCTTCAAGTAGCTTTTTCGCCCCTTCCAAATCTCTTTCTATTAAAGGTAGGTCGCTGTTGTATTCTTTCTTTAGAGGAGAAACTGGCCCCACCATACGGGTGTTTTTTCCATTGTTGAGAACGATATTAAACTCGTCTACAGATATGAGCATGGCTACAGCTCTTCGCACTCGTTTGTCATCAAAGAGTTTTTTGTGCTCAACACCATCAGGCCTACAGTTGAACGCCATGTAGCCGTAGTTGTATGTATTGGTAAAACGCGAGTGGTAGTTCTCATTAAAGGTGGCGTCTTCCTGCAATTCCATCAGTTTTTTTGTAGACAGATTTGTTGATGCATCTAACGCTTGTGTTTTAAACTCCAACCCTTGCGAGTTTGGATCCGAATTGATTTTGAAAATTATTCTTTCAGGATATGCGGTTTCATAAGGCGTTGGGTCTGTCAAACTCTGTGTCCAATGATTTTCTTTTCTAATCAACGTGTAAGACTGTCCTGGCTTCCATTCAGACCATTTGTAAGCCCCCATTCCAACTAAAAATTCAGGTTTACGGCTATATTTTGGGTCATTGAACTCCGTTGCCCAAGTATTCAAATCAGTTTTTTCGCCAGCATTAAAATTCTCATCATCAAACTGTGCGAAAGTGTATTCGCGCATGGTCTTGTTTGGGTCCCAATAGCTTTCTTGCAGTAAAGGGTAATCGGTAAGAAATACAACGTTCTGAATGTATTTCTTCTTCATTTTAAGAGTAAACTTTCTAGGGTTCTCGGCATCAACAATAATCTCTTCCAAATTCTCTACATATGGTTTTGAATGTGGATTATTGGTGAGCGGACATTTTACCGCTTTAAAAGAGAAGATGACATCTTGCACGGTAAGTTGGGTTCCATCATCCCAAGTTGGTTCATCACGCAACTCGTAGGTAAAAGAAAGCTCATCATCAGAAATCTCAGGCATTGCCTTAATCACATCTGGCCTTCCTCCTTTCAACTCTATAAGGTCGCTTCCAACCACGTAATGTTGCGTGTAGCCATGTAGGAAAGAGCGCGTTGCAGAATTTCCATTGGTGGGGTGCATGTCGTCTGGCTCTCCAATAACATGAAATACAACTGTGTTTTCGGTGGACCAGTCTGCTTTAAAGTCTATTGCATCTGGTACATCAACATAGGTTAGCGCACCAACCTCAGCAATCTTATTATCCCCTGTGTCTACCGAATCGTCCCCACTGCCACCATCTCCACAAGAGGATAAACCAAGGATAGAACTGCCCAATACGGCAAGTCCGATAAATACATTTCTGTTACGTTTCAAGTTCATTTTTAGGGTGCTGATTGATGAATATGCAAATATAACATTAGATGGATGTTAGCTTCAATTGAATAGGGTTGATAAACGTCTTATTTGCGGGTCAGACATTTCCTTGAAAATAGGGTTGCTGGAAATAAAAGTATTTATACTTTTGCAGCCCGCTCTCAAAAGGTGTTTAAGCACCTTTAGAATTTGGTTCTTTAAACATTGGAGAGGTGGGTGAGTGGCTGAAACCGCATGTTTGCTAAACATGTGTACGGGTGACCGTACCGGGGGTTCGAATCCCCCTCTCTCCGCCACAAAATATTGGGATGGTTACCAAATGCAATTGCAAGCATTGAAAGCCGAAAGTTTCGGGGTGTAGCGTAGCCCGGTTATCGCGCCTCGTTTGGGACGAGGAGGTCGCAGGTTCGAATCCTGCCACCCCGACAAAAAAAGGCCAACTTGGTTTACCTCGTTGGCCTTTTTTAACATAAAGTTGCTTTCCCAAAAAGTAACAACCGGTCGCGTAGCTCAGCTGGATAGAGCATCTGCCTTCTAAGCAGACGGTCCCAGGTTCGAATCCTGGCGCGATCACGTTTTAAGCCCTCTCCGGAGGGCTTTTTATTTCTGTGGAATTTGGCATTGTATTAAGCCTATCTTTAGAAAAAACCAATTCAATTATGTTCTCAGATAAAATTAGCCAACGAATTCTTGCATCGTTCTTAGGGTGCTCAGCTTTCCTGTTAAGCGGGGCGTTTGTTCTTTTCATGACGCAACAAATTATTCCTGCTCATGCGGAAGAGCTTGATTTATCGGAAGATAAGATGTGGGATGAATCGTTGCGTGGAGGTGTTGGGCTTGGGATTAAAGACAACACAGGGTATTTTGTCGTTTGGGGTAGCCCAAATAAATTCTACAAAGTTGACCTAACGAAAGCGGATGATTGGTTTGAGGAGTAAATACGGAACTCCTTCAGGAGTTTTTGATTTCCGGTAAATCAGATAGTTCGTTAAACACTCTGCGAAAACATCTTCTCACCAGAATTTTTAGTCCAAACAAATTCATCTAGCGCCATGCAAATAGTACGGATGAAAGCTTGCCCTTCTGGCTTTACGGTAATCCCGTGTTCATCAACCACTAAAAGGTCGTCTGCTAGATGTTCTGAAAGTCGTTTTACAACGAGTTCATGCTCTTCTTCTTTCAGATAGTCAATACTGCAATTGAATGCGCACATAAGCTCCAGAATGGCTTTGCGAATTATTAAATCACGCGCTGAATGAAGATGACCTTTTATCAACGGAAGTTGCTTGTTTTCAATCCATTCCATGTAAGCCTCAACCGAAATTGGGTTTTGAGCTAACGAACTCCAAGCATCGCTAATTGCAGAAACACCTAAGCCTATAAGTGTGTCGTTTTTAGCTTCGGTGTAACCCATGAAATTTCTGTGCATTTCACCTTTTTCAGCGGCAACAGCAAGGCCGTCATTCGGTTTTGCAAAATGGTCCATTCCAATCTCAACATAACCGTTGCTTAAGAGCTTCTCCTTTCCTGCATTGTACAACGCAATTTTCATGTTCTCATCCGGTAAATCGCTTTCGTCATAACCGCGTTGCGATGGGCTTTTCCATGGAACGTGTGCATAGCTGTAGAATGCAATTCTGTCTGGATTAAGTACAAGAACCTTGTCGAAAGTATCCATCATTCCTACCATTGTTTGCTTTGGTAAGCCATAAATCAAATCGTAATTGATCGAGCCAAATCCTAACGCACGAGATTCTTGGGTTACTTTTCTAACCTGCACAAACGATTGCATGCGATTGATGGTTCGCTGCACAACAGGGTCAAAATCCTGAATTCCGAGACTTATTCTATTAAAACCTTTACTCCGCAAGAGTTTCAGTTGCTCCTTGGTTGTATTGTTTGGATGACCCTCAAAACTGAATTGGGCTTTATCGCTAACAACGGCATGCTTCAAAATGCCATCCATCATAATCCCCAAATTCTGAGCGGAGAAAAATGTGGGCGTTCCACCGCCTAAATGCAGTTCGGCCAATTTTGGTTTCTCACCCAAAACATCAACGTACATTTTCCATTCTTGTAAAACTGCATCAATGTAAGGACCTTCAACTTTGTGGTTTACGGTAATGCGCTTGTTGCAGCCGCAATATGTACAGAGGTTTTCGCAGTAAGGAAGATGAATGTAGAGTGATAAACCTTCTTCCTTGTCTTTTTTGTAGCTGGCAACTAAACGTGTTAAATGCTCAGACTTGTCAAACTTGGCGGTATTCCAATATGGAACAGTCGGATAGCTAGTGTATCGCGGACTAGGAATGTTGTATTTCTTTATGAGGTCTGTGTTCATGGCGTGTGACATTCTGGAACTCCGCCAACAGTAGTCACTTCCATATCCGGACTTACGTACGGTATACCTAGGTTCATTCCTCGGAGAATGAAAAGAGCTCCCATGATGGCAAACATTACAGGCATCAATTTTCGGATTTTTCCGCGCCATTGAAGAGAAATGAGGTCACCCGCTAATATGATAGTTATCATGACAGGAACTGTTCCGAGACCGAAAGCAGCCATAAACTGGGCACTTTCTAGGGGATTACCAAGTGCCAATGCACCTGCCAAACCAACATAAACCAATCCGCAAGGGAGCAACCCATTAATTAACCCCAAAACCAAAGGTCCAATTGCGCTTTTGCTTTTGAATAAACCTTGGAATGTCGATTTCAACTTGAGAAACAGCTGAGCAAATTTCGTTGTAGGATCAATCTTTTTTGTAATGGTTTTGGGAAGGATTAGAAACGTCAAAATCAGAACACCAACGGTAATTGAAAGCGCTTGCTGGAAGTCTCCAAACATGAGTTGCTTTCCGAGAAAACCGACTACCAACCCTAAAGTGGCGTAGGTGGTTATTCTACCAAGATTGTACAACAGCCCTCGAACAATTCCTGCTAAACCAGATTTGCCCGCAATTGGTACAGACAACGCAATGGGACCACACATGCCAATGCAATGAAAACTGCCTAAAGCTCCTATGGCAAATGCCGTAAGAAACATTACTTGACGAACAAATTATCTTCTTGGAAATAAGTTTTTCCGTTGGCCTTCCATTCCACCTTTACAAGGTATTTACCTTTGGAAAAACGGTCTAGTGAAACGCTCATCTGTGAATCTACCTTTGCTTCTTCTAGCTTGAAATCCATGGTGTCATCAGACGGGCGAAAAAAGTGAATTTTCACGTCTAGAACAGGGTTTTCAAACGCCAATTGAACAGTATTTGTGGTATTGGTAACCACTACTTTCTGATTGTCTGTAGCCGCATTTGTTAATTGGTCAATGCGACCTTGAAAGGCAATCTCTTGTTCGTAGTAATCGTCAGCTACAAGGTCAAAGTCTTGCTGGAAGGCCAAAATAGCCATACCAACCATTAGCACTACAAACGAACCATACAAGAATACTATGCGCCAACCCCAACTCATGAATCTATTTTTTAGCTATTTGCATTGGCCCAATGAAGTTGGTCTTTATTTTTTTTAAGAGTTTATCTCCATCAAAAATCCCAACAATAACTGGAGTGTTTCTTTCTTTCAACTCATCTTTTGCAATGGCAATAAACAGCACGCCTTCTGATGTTCCTTGCGGTTCTAAGTTAAGCATGTCTCCAACTAGTTTTACTTCGCCAGGCCCTTTCACAACTTTTAGGCTCAGCGTCATATCTATAGCTGTCTTGTTTATCACTTTGTAATTGTACAAGTTAGTGACGGTATTGTTTTCTCCTTCTTGAAAAAGCATTCCAGGAGTTCGTAGAACTGTTGCTCCAATGTCTGCGCGTGTAATTATGAGTGCAAACATGGCAAGCATAAGAATACTCAATACTCCAGTGTAAGCCTTTAGCCGAGTAGTGTATGTAAAAGGTATTCCTGAGGCAATGGTCTCTTCGCTCTTATAGCCAACTAGGGCTGGCTCCAAGCCAACTTTGTCCATTACATGATCGCAGGCATCCATGCACGCGGTACAATTGATGCACTCGAGTTGTGTACCGTTCCTAATATCGATTCCTGTTGGGCAAACATCCACACAGGCATGGCAATCAATGCAATCCCCTTTTCCTTCTGCAGCGCGATCTTCCGCTTTGCGCCATTTGCTTCTTCCAGCTGTAGACTCTCCACGTGTGTGGTCGTATGCTACAATCATGGAGTTTCTGTCGAGAAGAACTCCTTGCAATCGTCCGTAAGGACAAATATTGGTACAAACTTGTTCTCGCATTTTGGCAAAAACACCGTAGAACACAAAAGTGAATACCGTTATCAGTAATAATCCAACAATATGGTCTGCTGGGGAATCGGTTATGATTTCAAACAGTGCATCATTACCGATGATGTAGGCTAAAAAGGTATTTGAGATGATGAATGAAATGCCAAAAAACAGAATGTGCTTGATGGATTTTTTTCGAATCTTCTCAGCGTTCCAAGGCATTTTATCTAATCGCTGCTGATGCTTCCAATCTCCTTCAATCCAATATTCAATTCTGCGGAAGAGCATTTCCATGAAAATGGTCTGAGGACAGAACCAACCGCAGAAAACACGACCAAATGCAACTGTAAATAGCACAATAAATAACACGAAGGTTATCATTGCCAAACCAAACAAGTAGAAGTCTTGCGGCCAGAAAACTTGTCCGAAAATGACAAACTTTCTCGCAAGAACGTTAATCATCAATAGAGGCTCTCCGCCAATTTTGATGTGTGGCCCTGCAAATAGAAAAGCAAGTAGTAAATAACTGAGCCACTTTCTCCAGTTGTAGTACTTGCCAAATGGCATTTTGGGATAAATCCACTTCCTATTCCCACTCTCATCTAGCGTTGAGAGGTGATCCCTAAATGACCCTTTTTCGTCTTTCTCCTCCATAATTCAATCTTTTCAATGAGTTGAAGATAGGTTCGGACAAAGGAGTGTTCCGTGATTGAAATCACAGTACTTGCCTTCCCACTTTTCATTTGCTCGGGGTTGGATATTGCGATTATCCAATTAAGCGGAATTACTCCGCTGCATCAGCCGTGGCGGCCTCTGCAGATGGAGCTTCAGTTGTATCGGAAGGCGCTTCTTCAGCACCTGCTTCTATCCAAATCTCGCCTTGTGGTTCTTTCCCGTTTTCAGGATTTGAACCTTGCAGTGAAATGATGTAAGATGACACTTCTTGAATCTGAACTGGAGAAAGCTGGGCTTCCCAAGAAATCATACCCTTGGCAGGAACACCATACTTTATCGTTTTAAATATGTTTTTGACGCCACCACCATGAATCCAATATTCATCCGTAAGATTTGGCCCAACTCCAAGCGGAACTTGTGAGCTTCCGCCTGAGGCAGCATGACAGGCAATACATAGGGTTTCGAACTTGGCTTTACCGTTACCTATTGACGTTACGTCAGTTAAAAACACGGCTGTATTTTCGTCCACATTATTAGCGGAATTTGCGAGCATCGCTTCTTTTTCATCTGCTGCAATAGCCATTTCCGCTTCGTACTCATCGTACTGTCCATGACCACCCGATAATTGGTAGTATCCGATGTACACGAAAGCAAAAACAATACTTGCATAGAACATATATAGCCACCATGGCGGAAGCTTGTTGTCTAGCTCCATGATGCCATCGTACTCGTGATCTAACAAAATATCATTCTCTTGCTCAATTGGAACTGCTGCTGAAAGCGCGCCTTCCCAAATAGATTTTTCTGGTGCTACGGCAGCTAAGGATTCTTCTTCACTAGAAGTGCGCAGAGACTTAATCAAACTACTTAAGTTGTAAAGCATTCCTAAAAGGACAACTAGCAATAAGCCGTTTACAAGAATCATAATCCAGAATAGACCATCAGACATTTCGAACATTGAAGCCGCTGGCGTTTCTGTTTGAGCTATTGCGTTAGTTGTAGACATAAGCAATCCACCGCCAACCATTGCTGCAATAGTTTTAGCATTATTTGACCACTTTCCCATCCATAGGGCTTTGTCAGATAATAATCCCTTCGTAACTCCAGCAACTACCCAAACTAAAATGAGTAATAGAACAGCAAACCCAGCCAATACCCAAAACACGGCCGTGTCGTTTGCATTTACAATGTTTTCCCAAGGAACTGAGACTGTCGATTCTTTAGCTTGCGCACCAGCAGCAAGCATCATGAATGCTGCGACTGTACCAAACAACTTTGTTTTATTATTGAACCAATCTGTTTTCATGATTTAAATTTTATTGGTTGATGGCTTTTCTTCATCGAATGGCATCATGCTCATTTTATCGAAATATTCTGTGCGTTGGATAACCAAATACGCCAAGACAACAATAAAGAACGTGAAGAAAATGATGAAGGAGATAATCGGGTAAATCTCTATCCCAACTATGGTTTCCATGTGATGTTTGATGAACTTTAGCATAACTGTATCTCTTTTAATTGGTTACCATGGCGGCTTGGCCGTCCTTCACTTTAATATCTGTTCCCAATCGTTGTAAATATGAGATGAGAGCAACAATTTCTGAATTAGGCAGTACCTGAAGCCCGTCTTTTTCCAGACCTAAGGCAATAGCTTCAGCCTGATAGGTCAAGTCCTCTACAGCAATCTGGTCATAACCTTCTGCATAAGGTACTCCAAGGGTTTGCATGCCTCTAATCTTAGCAGGGGTCCCTTCAAGATTCAATTCATTATCAAACAACCAAGGGTAAGATGGCATAATCGTTCCTGGAGACATACTGCCCGGGTCCAACATGTGGTTGTAATGCCAACTGTCTGAATATTTTGCGCCAATTCTGTGCAAATCTGGACCTGTTCTCTTAGAACCCCATAAATGCGGATGGTCGTAAACATACTCTCCAGCTTTAGAGTATTCTCCATAACGCTCTGTTTCACTACGGAACGGACGAATCATCTGAGAGTGAAAGTTGTTACAACCTTCTCGGATATAGATATCTCTGCCCTCTAATTCAAGTGGCGTGTATGGTTTTACGCTTGCGATAGTTGGAATATTACTTTCGATTAACATAGTTGGAATAATCTCGATGGCCCCACCAATGGCAACCGCCACCAAACTGAGAACAAGGAACTGAATTGGCTTGCGCTCAATTACTCGGTGCCATCCTTCGCCTTTCTCCGCTTTAAATTCCTTAGCTAATGGCAAAGCAGAAGCTTCTTCCTCACGCTGAAAAGTACCCTGTCTCATTGTCATAATCAGGTTGTAAATCATTACGATTACACCAGTTATGTACAAGCTACCACCGAATGCTCTTGCGGCATACATCGGCTTAATTTGAGTTACTGTTTCTAAGAAGTTAGGATAAGCTAAGAAGCCTTCTTCTGTGAACTCTTTCCACATCAAACTCTGTGTGAAACCTGCCCAGTAAAGTGGCAATGCATAGAACAGAATTCCTAGTGTTCCAATCCAGAAGTGAAAGTCAGAAAGTTTGTTGGAATACATTTTTGTGTTCCACATTTTAGGAATGAGGTAATAAAGAATACCGAACGTCATAAACCCGTTCCAACCCAAACCTCCAATGTGCACGTGAGCAACTGTCCAGTCCGTAAAGTGACTGATGGCATTTACGTTCTTCAACGATAGTAGTGGTCCTTCAAATGTGCTCATGCCGTAAGCGGTAACCGCCACAACCATAAATTTCAATACGGCACTTTCTCTAACTCTATCCCAAGCACCTCTTAATGTGAGTAAGCCGTTAAGCATACCACCCCAACTTGGCGCAAGAAGCATAATCGAGAATACAACACCAATATTCTGTGCCCATTCTGGCAAAGAAGAATACAACAAGTGGTGCGGGCCTGCCCATATGTAGATGAAAATCAATGCCCAGAAGTGTACAATGGAAAGTCTATATGAATAAACAGGTCGTCCAGAAGCCTTCGGAATGAAGTAATACATTAATCCCAAATACGGTGTGGTAAGGAAGAATGCAACCGCATTGTGGCCATACCACCATTGCACTAACGCATCTTGAACACCTGCATAAGCACTGTAACTTTTAAAGAAAGACACTGGAAGCTCGAAGCTATTCACAACGTGAAGCATGGCAACCGTAACAAACGTGGCGATGTAGAACCAGATAGCCACATATATGTGACGCTCTCTACGCTTGATAATGGTCATCATCATGTTCAGTCCGAACACCACCCAAATCAGCGTAATCGCAATGTCAATCGGCCATTCCAACTCGGCATATTCCTTACTGGAAGTAAGCCCCATAGGAAGTGTTATTACAGCCGAAAGAATAATCAACTGCCAACCCCAAAAGTTGATGTTACTAAGTGCATCACTCCACATTCGGGTTTTCAGCAAACGCTGAAGCGAGTAGTAAACTCCCATGAAAATCCCATTTCCTACAAACGCAAAAATCACTGCATTTGTGTGCAGTGGACGAATTCTACCGAAGGTGAGCCACGGGGTCAAAAAGTTAAACCATGGATCTACCATTTGAAGTGCTGCCGTAAGCCCTACCAGCATGCCAATGAGGCCGAACGCCATGGTGGCGAAGGCAAATTTTCGGACAATGGTATTGTCGTAGCGGAATGTTTCCTTTTCCATTTAATTATTTATTGGTTTCAGATGATTTTTTGTCGTCAAAAAGAATGCGCATCGCTGGAGTGCTGTCGTCATCGTATTGTCCTGATTTTACAGCCCATAGAAAAGCAGCCAGAAATCCGACTGCGACTATGATACTGAGGGCTATGAGTAGAAAAATAACTTCCATGATGGTTTCACAAAGAAATTACTGCGACTATACATAACAAGTGAGTGCGGTCACAGTCAAAACTGACATTGGTCACTCTAAATGTTTTTTAGGTGTAGTCTAACTAAGATGCTGGAGCTTACTGTTGTGAAAAGCACAATTGAGACCGAACTGAGCGGCATAAGAATAGCCGCAATTACGGGGGATAACAGCCCTTGAACAGCTACGGTAACACCAATAATGTTGTAGATAAGCGAAAGCGCAAACGCTGCCATTACAATTAGTCGAGCTTGCTTTGCTAACTTGATTAATTGCGGTAATTTTTCAAACGATTCTGCCGTTAGAATGCCATCACTGGCAGGCGTAAACTGTGTGTTGTCTTCGGCAATGGAGATTCCGAAATGTGCTTCGCGAAGCGCACCTGCATCATTCAGGCCATCGCCCACCATTAGAACTTTGCTATTGCCATCAGATTGCTTGTCCATTATCCAAGCTTTCTTCTCATGCGGATCCATGTTAAACTGCATGTTGTTTGCATCAAAACCTGCAATAAGCTCATTATTCAAGGCTATTGCCTCCGTATCGTTATCGCCAGATAAAAGTGATAACCCATGCTCATGTTGGATCGAATGAACTACTTGTTTCAATCCTGGTCGGTAACTATTTGAAAAATCAACCCTAGCGTGCAAACGACCATCTATTAAAATGGCGGTTTTGCCCATTCCATGAACCTTGGGTTGCCAAGACTCAAACTGTTCTTTTTCCGACTCTGAAAGTTTGTTTGGGTTTTTAAGTTCAACCAAAACGCCATTTACCATTCCGTAAATACCCGAACCAGGGTTCTCGGTAAAACCGATTACCCGCTCGCTACCCACTTTTTGATGCACTTGGGCAAAATTCTTACTCAACGGATGCAAGGATTGACGAGCTACATTAACCAATACCAAAAGTTGGTAAGCAGTAATCGTGTTTCCCGAAAAATTAACGCTATCGCCTTTTCTGATGGTTATGGTTCCCGTCTTGTCAAAAACCACATGATTTACCTGCCCCAATTTTGCAATAGCCTCAACCGAACGCACGAAAAAACCATGTCTTCCGAAGTGGCGCAAAATAGAACCATACGTGAAGGGAATACTCAGCGCCAAGGCACACGGACAAGCAATAATGAGTACAGCTGTGGTTGTGCTCAACCAATTTGTTGGATCAACAAGCAACCAATAAACAGCAGTTATGAAAGCGATTGAAAGTACTGTCGCGCTAAACCAAGCCGCAATCTTGTTGGAGAAATTGAGTAATGGCGGTTTTTCCTCTGTTTTATTGCTGCCAGAATTGTTCCAAAGAGATGTAAGGTAACTTGAAGAAACCGGCTTTAAAACACGCAAATGAACCACAGCACCTCGGTTCTTTCCCCCTGCATAAACCTTATTACCCAACGCCTTGGATGATGGAGCGGCTTCTCCAGTTACAAAACTGTAATCGATAGATGCGTTATCGGAAAGCAATTCACAATCGCAAGGAATTAACTCATCATTATGAATTTGAATTTCATCTCCATTTAATAAATGTTTAATCATGATGGCATTTACCTGTCCATCAGCTCCTATTCTGTTAACGGCAATAGGGAAGAACGATTTATAATCCCGTTCAAATGAAAGCCCGGAATAGGTCTTTGCTTGGTACCATTTTCCAATTAAAAGGAAGAAAACGAAGCCTGCTAAAGAGTCTAGAAATCCGGGGCCAACACCAGCAAGAATATCATAAGCACTGCGTCCGAAAATGGCTAGCATCCCGATTGAAACCGGAACATCCATATTCACGTGACGCACTTTCAAACCTTTGTAGGCCGATACGAGGTAGTCGCTACCAGCGTAAAGCAATACAGGCATGACTAATGCTAGATTCAAGTAATTGAATAGGGTAGACCACTTAGATTCTAGTTCAGAATCTCCAATTAGATACTCGGGAAAACTGAGCAGCATAATATTCCCGAAACAGAATCCGGCCACCCCAATTTTATAGATTATCGTTCTATCTACATCAGCCTTATGTTTTCCTTCGGATGATTTGGCCAAATTAAGATTGGGAGCATATCCGATGGAATGTAACAGAACGACCAGTTCTTTGAGCGAAACTTGTGTTTGGTCAAATAGAATATCGGCAGTTTTCTTCGGGAAATTGACTTCGCACTGCTTAACACCCTTGTTCAAACGGTCTAAGCGTTCAAGTAAATAAACGCAGGCACTGCAATGAATGGCTGGCAGCTCAAAAGAGATTCTACCCAGAGTTCCCTCGGAAAAATCGAGGAGACTTTCTTTTACCTCTTCATCATCTAAATAGGTGAGTTCTTCAATTTTTTGTGTGTCTGGCTTAATGCCTAACGGACCATTCGCATAAGTGTCATCTAAACCAACATCTTGCAACAACTGATAAACAGTGCTGCAACCGTTGCAACAGAAGGTGTGACCATCGAAGTGAACAATTTCGTCCTCACAATCGTCACTGCAATGGTAGCAAGCGGTCTTTTCCTCTATAATTGGCATGAACGGATGGTAATTGCTGAGCAAGTTGCAACAAGAAATCACGTAGCTTTTTGATACCGGTCAAAAGAAAAGATGAGTTTTGTCAGGTTGTCTAAAACCTGTAATCTCTTAGCGCTTGAATGTCAAGTACGTGAATGTCTCGTCCTTTAGATTCTATGAATTTATCTTGTTTGAACTCAGAAAGGGCGCGAATAACGGTTTCTGTAGCGGTTCCAACAATGCTTGCTAAATCTTCTCTACCTAGGCTTATTGTAAATTCTTCGCGGTTTTCGGTGTTATACTTCTCATAGACTTGAACTAGCGCGTTAGCAACACGTTTCCGCACAGAACTGTACGCCAACTCTATGAGTTGTTCTTCTTTCTGATGGATATTATCTGCCAACAGCTTGATGAAACTGCCGATAACCTCTGTGTTTGAATTCATCAAATGGTAGAAATCATCTTTCGGAATAAGTAGCACCTCGGCATCATCAATTACCTGGGCAGATTCTGCGTAATTCGCTTGCTCTAGCAGGGCAGCATAGCCAAAGAAATCACCTGAGTTGTAAAGTCCAGTGATGTATTCTTTGCCATCATCATTCATTTTAAAGGTTTTCACTTTTCCCTTGCTCAAGAAATAGAGGTAAACTGGCGAATCGCCTTCTCTGAAAACAAACTCTTTAAGTGAGTATTGTTTGGTTCTGTGGTTCTTGGTTACTTGTTCTATAACCCGACCTGAAGCAGTGGCCATAAAACCCTGAATTCCCGTAATATTTCGTGTTGATCCAGATTTGAGAGCTTCGCTTTTTTTCAAACGCATTTCAATTGCATCCAGCAAATCCATTTCTTCAAATGGTTTGGTAATGTAATCGTCAGCACCCATACCCATTCCTTTTCGCACGTCCACAGACTCAGACTTTGCGGTGAGGAAAATAAAGGGAATACTTAATGTTTTTGGGTCTTTTCCGAGCATATGAAGTACGCCATAACCATCTAATTCAGGCATCATCACATCGCAAATAATAAGGTCAGGTAAATCAGCTTTTGCCGCAGCTACACCTTTTTTACCATCCTCGGCTGTTGTAACCGAATAATTGGATAGTTCCAGAATCTCCGAGATATTCTCTCGCATTTCCAGATTGTCCTCAATAACAAGAATGCTCTTCTTTTCCATCAGCCTGTTTGTGTCTATTCTATTGGTAGCGAAATCAGAAAGGTAGTTCCTTCAGCAATTTTACTTTTAAAATCAATGATTCCCCCCATTAAGTCAACGTGCTTCTGAACGATATTTAATCCGAGCCCAGTACCCTGAATATGCGTGGCATTTTTGGCTCGAAAAAATCGCTCAAACAAATGTTGTTGCTCTTCAAGCGGAATTCCAATTCCTTGATCT
>Ga0209632_10001920_pt1 | contig 20487 bp, 22 predicted proteins | sample COG_10_FD_184754 | JGI IMG/M metagenome (GOLD analysis project Ga0209632, IMG submission 184754) | Pelagic Microbial community sample from North Sea - COGITO 998_met_10 (SPAdes) (version 2) | ecosystem: Environmental > Aquatic > Marine > Neritic zone/Coastal water | place: Helgoland, sampling... | reverse complement strand
TATTCTCTACAACTCTCCAATAAATTATGAGTTCCTAATATATTATCATTCGTGTATTGAAGAGGTGTTGAAAAACTATTATCTACATGAGATTGTGCTGCGAAATGAATTACATGCGTTATTTTATTATTTTGAAATATATAATCTAATAATCCTTTATTTTGTAAATTTCCTTTTATTAATGTATATCTATCAGAACTTCTAATATCTTCATTAATATTATTTTCATCGGCACAATAATACATTGCATCAAAATTAATTAATTTAATTTTATCATATTGTTTCATAATATAATTAATAAAATTAGATCCTATAAATCCACATCCACCTGTTATAAAAAGAATATTATCTGGATTATTAATCATAATAAGTTAATATTATTTTTTTTTTATATAATAAACTTAATAGATGCCTTATTATAAAGAAAAAGACCTATTATTTATACACATACCTAAAACAGGTGGAACAAATATAGAAAATTGCATAATACAAAAACATAAACAAACATTATATTCAGGCAAAACTAATAATTTACTAAAATATCCATATAATAATATAAGTTTACAACATCAGTTTTATACTACTATTTATAATAATAGAGATAAATTAGATATAAACTTTAATAACATTAAAATTTTTTCTGTTGTTAGAAATCCATATAATAGAATTATAAGTGATTTATTTTGGTATAATCTAATAAAAAAAGATTATACACCTGAACAAGTATATGATAAAATAGTAAATGATTATTTAAATAGATATGATTTAGATAATCATAATCAACCTCAATATAAATATATAACAGATAATCATCGTAATTTAATACCGGGTATAAAAATATTTAAGTGTGAAAATTTAAATGAAATGAATGAAGATATAAATAAATTTATAGGTTTTGATATAAATATAAAACAAGATAATGCTAATAAAGATTATTCAAAATATTTAAATAAAGATTCTATTGATTTAATAAATAAAATATATAAAAAAGATTTTGAATTATTTAATTATGATTTAAAATAATATTATGATTTAAAATAATATTATATTATAAAATAAATGAATAAAATTATATTTATATATTGGGCTCAAAAATTTATAAATTCACCAGATATTGTTAAAAAATGTTTAATATCATGGAAATTAAAAAATCCAACATGGAAAATAATTGAGATTGATGATGACAATTTAAGTGAATATATTAATATAGAGGAAGAAATACCTGATATTCAAAAGAAAAATATAACAAAAACATCTTATTCTGATATTATAAGAATCTTTTTACTTGCAAAACATGGTGGTTGTTGGTGCGATGCAACTACATTTTGTAATCAATCATTAGATATTTGGTTAAATAAAAATACATTAACTGGATTTTTTGGTTTTGATAAACCAGGAATAGATAGATTATTATCAAGTTGGTTTTTATATAGTGAAGAAAATAATTACATTATACAAAAATGGAAAGAAAAAACAATTTTATATTGGAAAAATCATAACAAAATGCATAATTATTTTTGGTTTCATTATTTATTTGGTGATTTGTATAATTCAGACAATAAATTTAAAGAATTATGGGATTCGACACCTAAAATATCAGCTGATGGACCACATTATATACAGGGACAAGGACTACTAAATAAATTATCAGATAAGGTAAAGAATCATATTAATGAGATAAAAACACCATTATATAAATTATGTTATAAATATAATATGAAAAAATATAATGAAGAGTGTAATTTAAGTTATTTACTTAATACTCCAATGTTTACATTTGTACATATAGGTAAAACAGGGGGGTCTACAATAATAAAATGTTTAAATGATAATTATATTAATTATGTAAATAAACATTGTTGTGAAATTGAATATAATCAAAATAAATTTTACTTAATTTCTATAAGAAATCCTATAAGCAGATTTATTTCTGCATTTAATTGGAGGTATTATTCATTAAAAACAAAAATTCAAGAAAATGATTATGAACTTAAAATTTATGAAAAGTATAAAAATGTGAATAATCTTGCCGAACATTTATATATTGATAATAAATTAAATGAAGAGTTAGATAAGGATATAAATAAGGTATATAAATCTCATCCATCGCATTTAGGTATGGGAATTAATTATTATATTGGTAAATTATTACAAAAATGTCCAAAAGATAAAATTGTAAAAGTAATAATGAATGAAACATTAAATGATGAATTAAAAAGTTTTTTCAATATAGAAGTAAAACTTAAACTTAATAATAATTCATCTTTTGGAGATAAACAATTATCCAATACTGGATTCATAAACTTGAAAAGATATTTAGAAAAAGACTATAAATGTATTCAAAAATTAATAGATTTTAATTTAGTAAATAAAAATTATATAATTAATACTGATAAAAAGATTAGGTGTTTAAATTTAAAATTTATACATATAGGTAAATGTGCCGGAACAAGTATAGTTAAACAAAATAATTTAGAACAATATCACTTAAAAAGAAATTATAAAAATAATGAAAATTATATCATCTGGATAAGAAATCCATTAGAAAGGTTTGTATCTGCTTTTAATATGAGTTACAATTTAATTCATACTGACACAAGTAATCTCGATATAAATAATCTTACATTAGATAATTGTATAACCCCCGCAAGAATTAAATACAAAATGAAACATGATCATACTTTCACAAAAAGATATGATTATTTAGTTAACTACTTTAAAACAGCAAATGAATTAGCCGAATCAATTACAAGTGAGAATATAGAAAAAAAACAATTAGCACTAGAATTAATGAATTCAGAAGAAGAGCATATTTTTAAAGGAATTGGATGGTATTTATATAATGGAGAATTTATAGAAAAAAATCATAATAAAATAATATTTGTAGGAACTGTTGAAAATATGACTTATGATATTACAAGATTAGGTAACTTATTAAATATAAATATAGATAATACAAAACATATGAGAAAAAATACACATAATAATGATAATTTTTTATCACCATTAGCAATAAAAAATATTTTAAATTTTTATAAAGATACTGATTATAAAGCTCTACAAAAATTAGTTGAATATAATTTTATTACAAAAGATTTATTTGAAAGATATTATACATATAATATAAATAATTATGAATAATTAACCATAATATCCTTGACACTATCTTTAATATTTTTTATTTCAGGAAATAATCGTTCTAAACATGTTGTATCTAATAAATTATTAGATCTTTCTGATTTTAATATCTTATTTTGTTCTTCTATTGTAAAGTTTTTCCATGTAAAATCAGGATCTACATATTCTTTATACATTTCTAATATTTCATTATGTGATATACTTCCTGGATTTGTAAAATTTAATGTCCCGGTATGATTAATATTCATTAAATCTATTATATATGGTAATAATTCTGTTAAAACTGTCATTGAATTGGGTACTGAACATATTTTTTCATATTTAGTTATTTTTGTTATAAAATTACGAGGATTATCATAATTAACTATTGGCATCCTTATTCTTAAATTTAATGTATTAGGAATAAGTTTCATTAATCTATCTGTGAAACCTTTTACTGTAGAATATTGAGATCCAAAAAAATTAGGTAAATCTGTTTCCATAAAACCATTTTTATCAGATATTATTCCATCTCTATATGAAAAAATACATCCAGTTCCTAAATATGTATAATGGATATTTCTTTCATTACATAATAATGCTAATTGTAATGGTGAAAATAAATTATCATTAATGTTTTCTTTTAGTTTACCAGGTTCTTCTAAATAATCAATAGTTGAGTATGTTTTGCCATCTATTTCACCATGTGTTCTACCTATAAACGATATAACATGTGTAGGTTTAAAATAATCTAAATCTTTTATTAAATCATTTTCATTATCACATCTTGTATCAGTAGTAATATATTCTATATGCTTTTTATTAAGAATCTCTATAAACATTGATCCTATCCAACCTTTGTGACCATATACTAATATTTTCATGTTTATATATTTATATATATATATTTATATTTATATATATATTTATATATAAACATGAAAATATTAGTTTGTGGATTACCTGATACAGGGAAAACATATTTAACTGAAAGAATTATTAAACATATAGATAATATCTGTTGGTTTAATGCTGATAAAGTTAGAGAAATGGTTAATGATTGGGATTTTAGTGATAAAGGGAGGATGAGACAATCTGAAAGAATGAAAACATTTGCTGATTTTGAATCAAAACATGGTAGAATAGTGGTATGTGATTTTGTAGCACCAACTAATAGAATACGTGATTTATTTGATGCTGATTTTAAAATTTGGATGAATACTCATAATAAATCTAAATATGAAAATACAAATAAAATATTTGAAGGACCATCTGATTGTAATATAGTTATAAGAAAATATTTATCAGATGATGAAATTTTAGATGTTATTAATGTTATTAAATTATTTATTAAAAAAAAACATACTTCGGAACAATAATTCAACCCCAAAAAGTTAGTCCCCATCCTCTAAATTTTTCATTATATACTTTTGGTGTTACATCACTCATGCATCTTACTTTTAATTTATGTTTTCTGTATGTTACATTATTACCTTCATTATCTTCATCATCACTAGATGTATCTTCATCACTAGATGTATCTTCTTCATCACTAGATGTTTCTTCATCTACAATTTTTTTAACAGGTCCTTTTTTGTAGAATTTTATAGTTTTTCCGGTAAATTTACCGACTAAATTATTATCTTCATTGAAAACTTCATCAGTTTCAATATTATGATCATAAATATCATTTTTATATACTAATTTTTCAATATCTGATTTTAAGTTAAATTCTTTTGATGGTTTTGGTTTAGATTCATCTTTATTTTGTTTTTCTTTTGATCCTTTTTTAGATTGTTTATCTTCATCAGTATTATCTTTATCATATAACCAATTATCAGTATTAGTTTGTTGTATTATTTCTTTAATATCGCCACCAACCATTATATTTTTATTACATCTACCTTTTTCTATCGGGCCCCCTTTTAATGACCATTCTTTAATACCGCCAGGATAATTAGATACATCTAAAAATCCTAATTTCAATAAAATACCTGCTAATTTATTAGATATTTGACATGATGTGTTCGCACAATAAATAATAATTGGTATATCATAAATTTTATTTGTTTCTTTTTTACGTAATTGTGATAATATTTTTTCAGTAGTGTTATCACGGAGTGTTGTTTCAATATTATTAATTTGAGAATCATTCAAAGTGCCCGTAAAATTTTCTAATGGTAAAGATATACTTCCGGGGATATGGCCATTAATATATGATTTTTCAGGCAAAGCATTTATTAATACATGTGAATTATTATTACATTGTTTAACCTTTTCATATGGTATATCACAATTCTTCATTATATTTTATAGTTATATAAAAAAATTTGATTTAAAAATAAAACATTATTAATAATATAAAAAATATGATTACTTTTATTGTTAAAGAGACCGACCATGTTGATGAAACATTTGAATGCAATGCCACAGAAACTCTCCTAGATTTAAAGAAAAAAATTATTGCGCACTATCATTTAAATTGTAAATATATTGATATTATTTCTAATGTAGAACGACCCATTAGAGTTATGGGTAAATTTAATTTTGATAAAGGGTTACAACCAAGGACTCTCGATAATTACCAATTTAACAGATTTGGTATTGATGAAAGAACTATTCCTATTACATTTGAAGAAGAAAATGATGTTGTTCCTTTCGTAAAGAAATCTACTGTTAAAAACGGAACAGCTTCCAAATACGTACCACCTAATGGTCAATCATTAAAAGAAGAAGATCCAGTATTTAATATTAATAGTAAATTAGATTTCCCGTCATTATAATTTAACAACATAATTTAACAACAACATAATTTATTACTGACACATTTATTAGATTTTTTTACTATTGTATTGACATCAATTGTTGGTTTATATTTATCATAAAATAATAACCTTTCTTTCTCAACCACATATTTATATAATTCAGAATAATTTAATAATCTAGAATATTTATCATAATCTGTATTTTTTATATATTTTTGTGATTCTTGATATATTATACAATATTCTGGTAATATGCCTTCATTATAAGATGTTATTAAACTTTCTAATAATTCTTTATTAAAACAATTATTTTGTAATAATAATAATTCTTTTTTATTTTTTAATTTTGCAATCATACTTATACATTTTTCTATAATATTATTTAATAATTCCATTTTATCTTGATATTTTTTAAATTTTAATATACTAGTTGAACAAGTTATAACAGTACTAATAAATATTGGCGATAAATCAAAAAAATCGTGTAAAACTACGTCTTTATTTTCATTATTTAAAAATATTAATTTTGATGATTCAACTAATGTTAATACGGCTGATAATAATATAGTACTAATACTCCAAAAATTATGACAATTTTTATATCTATTATATTTCAACTCTAATATTTTTCTATATAAATCTAATCTTCTTTTTTTCTCTTTAATTTGCTTTATTAAATCTGGGACACAACTAGCATTTAAACTCATGGTACCTGATTGCTGACAATTATTTACTTCTGATTCACTCATAATAATATATATATAAATTATTTCTTACATTTTTCCATTATATGTTATATCAAGTTTATCATTTATTTTATCATTTTTATATTTATTATATGGCAGATAATTAGCAAAATGTTCACAAGATTATTTTGTTCCTTTTTTGGGTTTCATATGATTTCTTTTCTTAGATAGTTTTTTAGTTAATTTAGGTGATTTGTGGTGTTTTTTGATTTTGTTGATTTTTGTACAGATCTTATAGGTCCATGTCTAGGTAACAGTTGTTGAAAAAAAATGCCCATTAGGATACACACTCATATGAAATTTTTGACTTCTTACACCATTATTATCATATTCAACTGTAATATGAGGTGGATTAGGTATAGTTTGATGCCAGTTTCCATGAATAAAAATAATCTAAATTTTGGGCATCCGCATTTATATTCATATAATACCATATTGCTAAATTATCAATAGGACCTATATATCTTTCATCTTGTACTACAATTCTATTCGCTTTATATGTTCTAACCGTTGGTGCCATTATAGTAACTTGACCAGTTTCCATTATATAATATATATTAGATAATAATTATTTTAATTTATTTAAATTTCTACGATTAGATTTTCTGCGGGTTTTTCTACGAATAGATTTTCTACGAATAGATTTTCGACATTTTTTATATTTATTACATTTTCTACGATTAGATTTACTACGAGTTGATTTTATGCATTTTTTACATTTTTTACATTTTCTTTTGGCGCCGCCGGCTTGATTGGTATTTTTCACAGTTTTTACTGCTGCGCCTGTTCCTGCGCCTGTTCCTGCTGCGCCTGTTCCTGCTGCGCCTGTTCCTGCTGCGCCTGTTCCTGCTGGTGATGTTGGTAACCTTTCCCCCTTCGTGGCTGCCGTCACCACCTTGTGCGCGTGTTTCGCAATACTCATGGCCGTACCAGGATCCAGATTTCCCTGTTCATCTACCAATTTTGTTACTGTATCTTTTAATTCAGGAGAAGTATTTTCCCAAAAATTAGCAACAAACGACGCTAATTTATTAATATCAGCATTGTGTAGGCTCCCCAGGAATGTATTAATTTTAGCTTCATCAGGATTATCATCTGACTCCAGTATTTTATCTTGATCATTATCAGCAAATCCTTCTAAAAGTATCAAAAGTTTATGCTTCGGCATATCAGAGAGTGCTTTTGCAAAAATCGCGCGGATAGCAGGATTTTTAAAAATTATAACTAATTTTTTATCTAAATCATCTAGTTTTTTTTGGGCATTATCAATTGATTCTTTAAATACTTCTTTTTTGATCGAAGCGCTGTTTTGTTCTGCTAATAGGGTTGTCACTTCTTCAATATTAGTCACTGGAGATGTGGGAGAATTTAACGTCCCGGGCTCCTTATTACCCGATTCACTCGTAGGTGGTGCCGGTTTGGTAATAGATTGTTGAGCTCCCATTTAATATAATATATATTAGATAATAATCTCTGGTAAAATAGGATGTCCTTCCCAATTATATCGTTTCATTATATAATTCGTTTTAAATGATTCTGGATAATAATATTCTGGCATTTTATTAACATTTTTAGGTAATAAATTAAATGATTTCTCTGGTAAAATTAAACGTAATTGTTCATCACTTGTTAGAGGCAATTTATCTTCTTTTATTATATTAAAATCATTAATATCTTGTAAATAATTATTAAGATTTTTAAAACAAGGCGCAAAATGATATTTATAATACCATTTCCATGATAAACAATCATCAAAATAATAATTAGCCGTCCATATAAATGCTTCTAAATAATTCTTACATATATCATTTATCTGAATTTCTAATATATCATCATAACTTGGATTATAATTATGATGATGATATATTTGAAACATATAATATCTTCTTTGCCAATTATTATCTAATTTATTAAATATTTTTAATTCATCTATGCGATCTATTATGGGAATATGATTCATAAAATCTCTTTCATATTCTTTATCATATGAATTATATTTATCTAAACATTCATTATTAAAATATGAATGATATATATCATGAAATTGATTTTTAAACTTATTATGTTGTTTATTTCGAATGAATAATATTTTTTCTAATAATTTATCTTCTTTTAATGTTAAAATATTTATAAATTTTTTAAAGTTATTTCCATCTAATTTATTATTATGAATTAAATAAAATATACCTGCGTGTTCTTCTTGTAATTGATTATAAATTTCTAATAAATTATCTAATCCTCCATATCTTATATTCACGCAAGGTGAATTATGAATAAAATCATTTCCTATAAAGAAACATAAAAATATATAATCATTTATTATATTTTGATTTGGTAATTTAACGAAATCTTTTTTAATATCTTGTACTAAGTACCATTTTAAAAACTCTATATCTAAATAAACATATTCTGATTTTAATCCTTCAATATTATATTCAGTTCTTTCTCTAAGTAAATAAATATGATTATTTTTGATTAAAGATAACATAATTAAATCGGCATCTAATCCGTGAACAATGTTAATATCATTATTATTATATTTCTTGAGATATTGCATAATTTTGTGTTCACCTTCGCCATGTTCAGATGAATCTGAAAATATAATTTTAACAGGAAATTGTTTAAATTTATCTAAAAGAAATATATTTAATTCGTTCATAAAATTAGTACCAGGTGAAATAGCATTCGTATCCCAAATTTTATTTTCATTAGCTGATCTAAATCGTCTATATTTTTGTTGTTCAATTTTAGATCGCGGACAAACACCATCAATTGCTATATAAATTAAATCATGTGGATTACAAATATCTATAATTTTAATCATATTTATATAGATATTATGAAACATTTCTTGTTCATCAATAATTCCTTGACAACACGGGTGTATCAAACAATTTAAATCAAAAAAAAGGTTATTTACTTTTTTATTAAATAAATCTTGTTGAATTAATATATTTTTATAATCATTTATGATATTTTTAAAATATGATGGTATACCCATTATTTATTTATTATTATAGATATTCGTTTAAATAAATAATTAATATTTTAAAAATAAATAAAATATATTATATATATATATATATATATATGGATCAATTAGGTGGATCTCAGTTAACGTTTGAATCAATTATGACTCCTACTTTTTTATATTTTGTAATTACATTGGTTGTAATTGGATATATTTATCATACAAGAGTAATATTGTCAAGAGAACAAAATATTAAACAAAAATCTATGAATTTACTTGATAAAAATATGTTTTTAGAAGTTGGATTTATGATATTAATAGGTTTATCAATTTATATATTAAATAATAACGAAAATAATACATTTATATGGATATTTATATTAATCCCAATTGTATATTTAGTATTTAAAAGTTTATTAGTTTTTAATAAACTAACAGATTTTATTAAAGAAGCGCCTACTGTTGCCGATACTGATACAGATTTAGCGGATTTAATTAGTCAAGCTCAGTTAGCGAAATCTGATACTAATACTAAAATAGGAGAAATACCTGTTACTAATCTAAATAGTAATAATGTAGATATTAATGCTATATTAAAAAATGAATTAAGTAAGAGTACCTCATATACTAATGCCATGGGAATTAAACCACAACAACCACAACAACCACAACAGCCGCCTCAATTCCCACAATTCGCGAATCCACACGCCCCAGAAGGATTCTCTTTATTTTAACTTAATTATTTAAACATATTCTTTTAATATATATTATGAAATATTTATCTTTCGATGTTGGGATTAAAAATCTCGCTTATTGTTCATTAAATGATAAAAAAGAAATATTAGATTGGGGAATCATAAATTTAGATAAGAATCCTATTTGTTCTTGTGGATTACAAAAACCATGTCAAAAATCTTCAACATTTATAGTTACGTGTGATAATGGAGAAACTAAACATGCTTGTACTACTCACACTAAAAAATACAAGAAAAAGAAAAAAATGAATAATGATAGAGATATATTTAATTTAAGTAAAATTATGATTAATGAATTGAATCTTAAAGAAGATTTTTTAAATCATGAAATTATTTGCATAGAAAACCAGCCCGCGTTAAAAAATCCAACTATGAAAACAGTCCAGATGATTTTATATTCATATTTTATGATTGAAGGTGCTACAAAAGATAAGCCCGTGTCAGAAGTCCATATGATAAATGCCCGTAATAAATTAAAAGTTTATAAAGGACCAGAAATTGAATGTAAATTTACAGATAAATATAAAAAAAACAAATATCTTTCGGTTGAATATACTAAATTAATGATTTTAAATGAAGATAAAATTTTTATAGATTTATTCACTCAATCTAAAAAAAAAGATGATTTAGCAGATGCTTATTTACAAGGAATTTATTTTATTGAGAAATAGGTTTATTTAATTTTCATTAATCCAATCAACGATATCGTGGTGTTGGTTTTGCATAGCTAATTCAATGCATCTATGTTTCCTCCAAGGACAACCATGACTCCTAACATATTTAAGACATTTTAAATGACCACGTCCAGATAATAACATACACGTATTTGAGTCCCATCTTACGCCGTTATCATGACAAAATATTAAGATATCTAAATTACCATTACAAGAAGCCCAATAACTAGTCTTTTCATTGATTTCACAACCGTATTTCATACAATATTTAAGACATTTTATGTTATTATTTTCGGATGAAAGCGCACTAGTATTTGTATCCCAAGAACAACCCATATTATGAGAATACGCAAGACACAAGTGACAGCCTATCTTAGCAGCCGTACTGCATTGCCTGTATCCGTAACAACTAAATTTAGGATCAATATTATTAATACAATTAAAATCATGTTTAAAATATCCGTGAGCATATAAACATAAACTTAAACTGCTTGTAATATACTCAGTTGATAAAATTAATTTTTCATCTTCTTTACTTAAAACTTCTTTAAAATCTTTACAAACAGTAGCTATTAATAGTAAACTGTCTTTATCACAATTATTAAATATATTTTCACAACATTCCATAGATAATAATGCAAAGTAATCCATGGTATTATAATTATTAAAAAAAATATATTTCAAATTTATTTAAGATAATATTATAGTATAATTGATATTTATCGGCTACGTTATAAAATCTTCACTGTAAAATCACATATTATTTATATAATATGATTACCAAGTGAAATGTACAGTGAAAGAAGCATTATTCCATACATCAAAGCGTAATCCTTTAAAGTGATCTCGATAGATGATTTTCCCATTTTGAACACCTTCACATAAATACATTGATTCGGGATTACACATGTGATTCAGCCATACGCGACACATTTTAGATGGTTTCCCCGTATTAGGAAGATTGAACTTAAAATGTTCCCAACTTAAATTATAATAAAGTTCGCTTTCACCTTTGTTAGATTTATTTTCTATTGCATTTTTTAAATCCTCATAATAAATAGCAGTCAATTCATATATCTTATCATCATATGTTCGTTGCCAGTTTTGTATTTGTCTTTGTCTTTGCAAGTCTTTTTGTTGTTGTTGTTTTATAGATGTTTCTTGACAATTTTGAATGAAAGTTTTATTCATTTTATTATAATTTTTATAAAATGTTATTTCAAATTTATACGTTAAATTCTAAAATATTTAAAGAGATTATATAATTAAAATAATATGAACAATGTACTTTATGACTCTTTATATAAATATTATAGTGGTGAATGTAGTAGTGGTGAATGTAATATAGAAACATTCAACGCTTATGTAAATGGTGATAAGAAGATATCATTAAGAATAATCGATTGGTTCGTAACGAATTACTCAAAAAAATATAATACTTATTATGAAGTTTATAAATCACCTTCTGGTAAATTAACATTTGATGACGAGAAAAGTAACACGTTGCATAAACAAATTAATATATTCCATGCTTATAAATCACAATTAAAATCATATTCTAAAAAAAAGTTTGATCCCTTTTGTCGTAGAGATAGAATTGTATTTAATTGTAATAATATTGATATTGAAACGACACTTGGTCAATTAAATTTCTTTAAATGGGGAATAGATAATATGATATTGGAATATATATTAGAAAACTATGAAGATATTGAAAACGATATGAATACTTGTTATAAAAAAAATAAAAAAGACAAAAATGATCACTCACGGAAAAAACGACAAGAATTATCCAAAAATCATTCTCGCGGATTAAATCTAAATAATCATAAAATTAAATTAGATTTTAATTAAAATCGTATATATTATAAATGAATTGGTTACTGATAATTGGATTCTAAATTTAGTATAGTAATAGCAAATATGCCTGTGAATGTATGTGGTGTAAGAATGTTGTTGAAGGGGACCCGGGATTAACGCTGACGGCGCCCCCGGAGTTACCCCGGCGGGACGCAGTCGCCAGGTCCTTCGCCTACTCCTTCGCCTTAAATATCATCAACATCGATATCATCCTCAGAAGTATTTTCGTCTGAATCAACTTTTTTCTTTTCTTTTTCTAATGTTTCCTCATCATCTGATGAAGAATCAGGAATATTTGTACTAAATACAATCCCCATATTATCATCATCATCTGATGAATATTGAGTATCTACATCAATATTTATAGTTTTTGGTACTAAACCTTTATCTTTTAATTTTCTTGTTAAATTTTCATCATAATTTTCTATGATATCGCATATGCTATCTTGCCATTCTCTTAAAGATACTAAAACTATATCATTCACATTAACGAATCTTCTTTTTCTCATTTTTCCACACATTATAGCCATTCTTTCTTTACCATCAAAACATATAACATCAAATCTGCAATTTCCTTTGCATTTTTTAATTTGTGCGTATTCTTGTCCCGGTTCTTTTAATCGTAAATTTTTAGATTCTTGTTGCTGATTTTTATTTCTTTTATGTTTTTTACCTCCTTTGGTATTAGGCATGATTATTAATTATTACAATATATATTATGATTTTATTCTTAAATAAATTTGAATTTAAATATTAACAATTATATTTAAATAAACATATAAACTTATTATGTCATGTTGTGGCGGAAATCGTCAAACAAAAGTACATTTCTTAGATGAAGTATTTGAACCAAGACCACCATTTAAAGACCCTCCAAAAAAAAGGAGGAAAAGTATATATCCCATGACACTATCAAAACAAGAACAATTAAAAAAGAATAAGGAAGATATTTTCAAAGAAAGAATAAAAAATGAAAGATTTACAGGTAAATTCTTGGATGAAATTATTCAATGCGGTGGATGTCAGGAAAAAATTGCTCTGAAAGAAAGAAAAGAATTACATCATTGTAGTAATTGTAATAATTTCTATTGTTGTAATTTTGCGGGTGCTTGCGTTGGAGAAAATTGTTCAATTGTATTTGAAGGTAAAAAACAATCATTAAGTTATTGTATGGGTTGTGTTAATCCATATTTTAAAATAAATATAAAAGAAAATGGTGAATGTTTATGCAAAAATTGTGAAAATCTACCATGTTTGCCAAATCATTATAAAGAAGTATAATAAATTTTAATTATATAAAGATTTTTTTTGTATTATATTAATATGAAAAATATTTTATATAAAAAAGATATATCATTAGTAAAAGTTGATGGAGATGGAAATTGTTTATTTAATTGTATGATACAACAACTTCATTTAAATAAAAATGTTAAATTTTTAACAGATAATAATTATTCATATAAGATGAGTAAAACTAAATTATATGAAGATGAATCTGATAAATTAAGACAATTATCAATAAATTGGTTGGAAAATAATTTAGATCACATATTACCAACCGGTTTAACTATAAAACAAGATATTGAAAATATTATATGTGATTTTGATGATATAAATGATCTAGATGAATATTTATTTGAAATGCGTGATTATAGATATGCCGGACAAATAGAAATTTATGCTTTATCAAATATATTAAAAAAGAATATTAGCGTATTTACTGAATATGATAATAAATATTATACAATTGGTATGGGTAATATTTATAATAAGTCAAATAAAGATAATATATATTTATATCACAATATGATTAATAATGATGATGAAGATACTTATCATTATAATTTATTATATCCCAAATCACGATGTGAAATAATCTCTAAAAAAAAATATTCGGAACTTATTAATAATAATAAAAGAATAACAAGACAAACTATCACGGATTAGTTTGATTATTAACATTTTCTATATCATCAAATATAGTTGTTGTTAAATTTGTGGCGTCATTATTCAATTTTTCAGTAGTATTATTTGTGGTGTCTAAAACTTCTTTTAAATTTACAGTAATATTCTCGGTAGTAGTATCTAAAACTTCTTTTAAATTATCAGTAATATTATCTAATAATGTGTCAGGATCATTTAAATGTTCTACTGATAATTTAGGCACATTAGTTATATTATTCGTAGCATTAATTAATGGTTTATATGTTTCATTAGTTGATGATCGTTCTATAAATGATTTCATTTGTCCGTCGAAATTGAATGGTTCGTCTGTTTTTTTTTTCTTTGTATTATTACCTTTACCTTGAAATTCTTGTTCAACTTGTTTTCGTTTAATATTTTCAACTGCTTTACAAAATTCTTTGTAAGCTTCTTTTGAATGCGTATCATATTCTTCATATTTACCTGATAAACCAAAATATTGCCAGCCTTCTGTTTTTAGTTGTTCAACAACTAGTGAATAATTAAAATAATTCTTATCTAATGAAAACAATTGTAAAAATCCATTTGAAATAGTTACCATTAATGATATGGACCATGAAGACCAATATGTAATTTGATCAAAATTTTTGGGTAATTTTGAAGGATCCATTTGTCCCATTGATAATATAGCAGGTAATAAAATGCTACCGGTTGTTACTATAAATCTAAAAGTATTATAAAATTTTTGAGTATGGTTTCTTTTTTTTTCGTAATATGATACTTCTTCTACAAATCTTGCTTTTAATATTTCTTTATTGTCATCCAATCCATTTGGTAATTTTAAATTATCAATTATATTATTTGCTTTAGATACATAATCCATTATATATATAAAATAAAATAATATTATAAAATTATAATATAGTTTGTGAATTATGTAAAGAAATAATCCAATTTTAATATTATATATATATATATAATGGATTTAATATACATAATAACTATAATATCGGCAATTATATTCCCTATATTGCTTGGTATGAATATATGGAATATTTATACAAAAAATAATGATGAAATAGATACTACTGCTTGGTATAGAAATGGGATATTTAATATAGCAGGTGCTTTTCCAGATATATTTATGTTTTTAATAAAGGTTATTGCGTTATTTGGTGTATTATTCTTTATTGAGAAATTAGGTCCAGGTGGAGAAGGTAGTGATCATACTCTTTATTATAGTTTATCACAAACATTATTAGTTACCTTAATTGTATGTTATTACCTCATATCAACAAATTTTAGGGCTGGGCCAGGATCCCATATTAAAGCCTCAAAAGGTGTTTCATTATCTTTGCAACGAAGCGATATTAGTACTATATCTGATTATCTAAATATAGATGGGGAAAATGGTTTAAATTTAACATCAGGGACATATGTGACCTATATTTTTTCAGTATTAATTATATCTTTAATGATAATTGAAAGAATTGATAGTAAAGTAAAATGGGATTTTAAAGATTTCACCGTACCGATACCCATAATAGGTGATCTAATATGTGGTACTACTATGCATAATATAATACAAACTATAAATATTATATTATTTACATATGTGACTTTATATATATATTACCAGATTGATCTATTAAATACTGATAAAAAATGTACCTATCCATTAGTACCAAGTCCATGTATGAGTCCTGAAAAAGCAAAAGAAAAAATCCCTTCTGAACAATGTTCATCCGGTTCACTTACTTTTTGCACGAAGCCCCCGTTTTTAAAATGTGAAGTTGTTGATGAAGAGACTATAAAAGGCGTATCTAAAAATAATAAAATATTATTATCTCATGATTTAAATGGTAAAGTCGATATTAGTCCAAATAATAAGGTGAAAATTTCAGAAGATTGTAAAAAAGATATAAATGATAAAATATTATCAAAATTAAAATATACTAATAAATAATAATATTATATTATATATATATATATGAGCTTTTTAAAAAGTGTTATATCTGGTCTTAGTGAAGGTGTTTCTGGTCTAGGTGAAGGTGTTGTAAATAAATTTACAGGTAATATTCTTGCCTCTAAAGGCACCAGTGGAGCAAAAAAAGATAATACTACGCAAGCCGTACTAAATTTAGTTAGAAATTCTAAAAATAATAAAAGCAGTCAAAAAAACAAAAAAAGTAGCTCCCCTAAAAATTCACAAGTCGCTAAACTCTTTAAAATGGAGGACAAGACAGATATATTTGGTCCAAAAGTATATAAATTTACAGGATATTTAGTAACATTATTTATATTAATAATTATATTATTTATATTATTAGATAAAGTTACATTATATAATTCAAAAAATGATTTTGATATAAATATAAGATTATCATACAAAATACTAATTACATATGTTATTATTATATTTGCATTATTATTTCAATATTATATAATTAATAATAATCATGAATCTATTATTCCTACATTAAGTGAAATTGATGAAATAATAAATATATTTAATATATTAGCCGTTATATTCTTAACATATTTTATTTACAGACAAATTAAAAATATTTATAGTGATTGTCCTTTACCTAATAGGACGGTGTGTCAAAAGAAAGGTTGTACCGACGGGCTTAGTGGATGTACTAAATACTACAGTTTAGAATCCTCTAATTGTTCTTATGATGATTTTTCAAAGTTCACAAATGGTAGTTTAACATCAACCGATAGTAATATTACGATTACTTCCCCATCAGCCTGCTCACCTTCTTTATCTAATTTTATGACAAAAAATTTTGAATTTAAAGAAAAACCACCATCACCATCACCACAACCATCACCATCACCATCACCCGGACCACATGAACCATCTGGTGTATCAGGTGAAGATTTTAAAAAATACAGTGAATTAGAACAAGAAATACAATCTCTCCGTGAAGAAATACAAGATTTAAGTAAAAAAGAACAAAAAACTTCAAATCAAATAGATATACCTGGTGAAAATAAACAAGCAAATATAGAATGTGCAAATGATGGCGTATGTCCTAGCGAATCAACTGGATGTAATGACCAGGGAATGTGTGAAGGTTTTACACAAATATCATTAAAAGAAAAATTATATTTATTAAATAATAATACATACTTTAATGAAGCAACATCTCTCATGGATAAATTAGAATGTTTGATTTTGAACACATTTACTAATTAAAGATTAATATATATTAATATTAATATTAATATGTGTGGTATATTTTTTTATATGGGGGATAAATATAAGTTTGAAAATTTATTATTGGATTACAATAAAATTACGTGCAGAGGTCCAGATAAATCCAAAATTATAGATTTTGATAATAAAATATTTGTTTTCCATAGATTAGCAATTAATGATTTATCGGACAACGGTATGCAACCATTTATTATTGATAATATTTATTTAATTTGTAATGGAGAAATTTATAATCATAAAAATTTAAAAAAAGAATATGATATTAAAACAATATCAGGTTCAGACTGTGAAGTAATCATTCATTTATATAAATTATGTGGTATAGAAAAAACCTGTCAATTATTAGATGGTGTATTCTCATTTGTATTATATGATAAAAATACTGATAAATTATTCGCGGCGCGCGATCCGTATGGTGTAAGACCATTATTTATGGGAAATAATGAAGAAAAAGAACTATTTATATCATCAGAATTAAAATCGATATCAGATAAATGTACAGTAGTAGATCAATTTAATCATGGTTCATATTTAGAATATAAAAAAAATGATATTTTTATGATTAAAAAATATTATAATAATAATTATAAAATTGATCCTTTAAGAAGTGAAGAATTCATTCTAAATTGCATCAAAAACAAATTAACAAAAGCAGTTAAAAAAAGATTATTATCTGATAGACCTGTTGGTTCTTTATTATCAGGAGGATTAGATAGTAGTTTAATATCTGGAATAATATGTAAAATATATAAAGAACTGAATATTAAAAATAAACTAAAAACATTTTCAATAGGTATGAAAGGAGCAACAGATTTAGATTATGCTAAATCTGTATCTGATTATATTGGTTCTGAACATCAAACAATTGAATGTACAGAAAAAGAGTTTTTATCAGCAATACCAGAAGTAATTTATAATATTGAATCATATGATATAACAACAGTCAGAGCAAGTGTGGGTAATTTTTTAGTTGCTAAATATATTAAAGAAAATACAGATATTGTTGTATTATTTAATGGTGATGGTAGTGATGAACAATCCGGATATTATTATTTAAGAAACGCACCTAATAAAGATGAATTTCATAATGAATGTTTAAAATTATTAGATGAAATTAAATATTATGATGTGTTGAGGTCTGATAGATCAGTATCAAGTAAATGGTCATTAGAAGCAAGAACTCCTTTTTTGGATAAAGAATTTGTTGAATTTTATATGTCAATTGATCCTAAATTAAAAATGTATAATACAACAAAAATTGAGAAATATTTATTGAGGAAAGCATTTGAGAAAGAAAATATTATACCAGAAAAAGTATTATGGAGACCAAAAGAAGCATTTTCAGATGGATGTTCTTCTGAAACTAGATCATGGCATAAAATTATTCAAGAATATGTTGATCTAATTATTACAGATAATGAATTTAATGAAAATAAAGATAAATTCAAGAAGAATCCTCCTTTGAATAAAGAAAGTTATTGGTATAGAAAAATATTTGAAAGTCATTATCCAGGTAAAGGTGATATAATACCACATTATTGGTTACCTAATTGGTCTGATGTAAAAGATCCTTCTGCTAGAGAATTATCTTGATCTCATTTTGGATATCTTTTTAGATTTCTTTCTATATTTTTTTTTCTTTGATCCATGATATCCTGGTGGATCCTTGAACATCTTAGTTAACCCAAAATGGTCACTTGGAGAATTCATACACCGCCCAGTAAATTCATTACATACTTTCCCTTGACTTACACATTCTTGCACTTTCTCAGGTGGACAATATTGTTTAGATTTTCTTGTGTGTTTAGATTGACTTTTAGTGGTCTTTGATTTGGGAGATTTATACTTGGATTTGGATTCAGATTTAGATTTAGATTTAGATATGGAACTCATATCACTTGATCCTAACGTAACACCCATTTTATTTTTCCTAGTTCTTTTCTGTTTTTTATATGCTTTACGTATATTCTTTGGTAAGCCAGGTTTACGGAGTTGTTCCCTGTAAAACTCAATCATATCATCTAGTTTCTCACCAGAGAATTTCTTTTTAAGTGATTTCTCAATTTCTTTACTCAATTCTTGTTGTAATGACCTTTTTAATAATTCATTAGTTTTATCTAAAAGAGGTTTGTTTACTACACCAGGAATCTCAAGTGCTTTGAGGATGCCGAGGATGACTTCCTCGGGTTTGTCATCATGTTTTGGGTCAATCAAAATAGTGGCAAATGCTAAACGTTGTTTAGCATGTAATTTCTTAACTTTGGATACAATATATTCGGGATATATTTTTTGAACCACTGGATATCCAATAGGTGCTTTTCCATCGTTAGCTTTTATAGTTGGGTCAGCACCAGATTCAATCAAAAGTTTAATAACAGCACGATTATCATGGCGCGCAGCCTCCAGCAATGCGGTGACACCTTCTTTATCTTGAATATTTGGATCGGCAC
>Ga0209632_10001919_pt1 | contig 20492 bp, 25 predicted proteins | sample COG_10_FD_184754 | JGI IMG/M metagenome (GOLD analysis project Ga0209632, IMG submission 184754) | Pelagic Microbial community sample from North Sea - COGITO 998_met_10 (SPAdes) (version 2) | ecosystem: Environmental > Aquatic > Marine > Neritic zone/Coastal water | place: Helgoland, sampling... | reverse complement strand
TAATTACTCTTATTAAATTATTTACTTTTTTTTCTTGATTTAAATATTTATCTGATTTTTTACCATAAACTATTTTAGATATTTTTTCTTTAGATACAACATCATTAGTACCTTTACATGGTATATTCGGATAAAATACACAACTACTTGAACCAGACGCTAATAATTTAGCACCTTTATCTTTATTATTTGGATAACTTATATTAGAGATTTTATTATCCTTAATTAATTTCCCACCTTTCATATAATATATATAATATTTTTTGTTAAATTAATAGAATTAAAATATAAATATGAATATTATGGATAGCAATTCTTCTATTTTTGTGCAAGCCAAAATTGAATATACAAAACAATTAATCAATACTTTAAAACCACATATGTATGATGGTATTAAATCTATTTATGATGATGCCAAAGATCTATATACAGAAAATTCTTCGTCATCATTATTATTTATTTTTAGAACATTATTAGAAAAAATACCTGAATGGAATAATGAATTAATTGTTACTGAAACTGATAGGATTATGGAATGTTCTAAATGTGATTGGTTGGATGAATTAGTTACTGCTGTTTATATCAGTCATACGAAAATATTAATGTCTATTGGTAATAATAATGATAATAAAATTAATTTAACAATACCTAAATTAATAAATTTTATACATAAATGTTATATTAATATAGCTAGAGAATTATGGAAAAATCCATTATTATTTTCAGAAGATATATCTGGTTTTGAATATCAAAAAAATATTAATACTATAGAAACTATAATATGCGATTGTGTTGAAAATACTATTAGGATTTCATTACCTGTTAAAGAAATACTAAAAGAACATTTAGATATATATGATAATAAATCTACTACATCTAATAATTCTGATAGTAAATTATTAAATGAATTAAAAGAATTATTAATTAAAAAAGAATTAATAGAAAATAATGATAATCAAAAAGTTGATGTAGTTGCTGATGAAGATAATGATGATAATGATGAGAATGATGATGATAATGATGATAATAATAAAGTAGAAACAATTATAGATTCACCTGTAGAAGAAATAAAAACGATATCTAAAAATATACAACAAAATGTATATGTAAATGATGAGGGATATGTATCACCAGATGAAGACACCATATCCCAAAAAACGGATAAATTAGAAATTAATGATATACCAGATATTAAAGTAGATGATGAAGATCAGATAGAAGGACATGTACTAGAATCTTCTCGAGATACGAATAATAATAAAGTAGATGAATCAACTTATGATAATCCTGATATAATAAAGGATACAGCTAAAGATAATAACGAACTTTATGAAAAATTAATTAAAATTAATGATCAGGATAAAGAAGAAGTTTCACCTGAAAAACCAGTTATTGTATCTAAAGTAGATGAAACTCCTAAACCACACAAAGAAGAAAAAGTTACTGAAGAAGTTCCTGTTTTTAAGCCAAATTTATCTATTGAAGAGGAAACTACAAAAAGAACAAGATACTCGGAAATATGATGATAATAGAATAGTAGATATTACGAAAGAAGAAGTTACAATACAAACAGAGGATAAACCGTCCAAAGAAAAAGTAATATTACCTAAAAAAAACGATTTATCATATATTGAAGATGTAATAGATCAGGATAATAAATCAAATAAAGAAATCATGACAGTTGACAAACACGAAGATGATAATGAAACTGTAGATTTATTTTATGATGATTTAAAAAATATGAGTGATAAAAAAGGATTGACTATGGATACTGTTGATGAAACAAAATACACATTATTCGATGATTTAGAATAAATTATCTAAATAATCACATTATTCGATGATTTAGAATAAATTATCTAAATAATCAAGTTTTAAAAGTTAATAATTCAGACTTATAAATATTGTCTAAAGTTTCTCTAGCAGGACCTAATGATTTATTCCATTTATTAATAGTAGAAGATTCTATTGGTTCATCTACTAAAATCCAGGTTACATTTTCACTGAATGGATCTGTTGTTAATGATCCATGATAATAATAAAACTTATTTATTTTTTTATTAATATTTACATTGACTTGTTGTTGTAAAGAAATTGAAGTATCGAATGGGCCTGAATTACCATGTACAATAAACAAACCTAATACTAAGAATTCTTCACCATTTAATGATTTATGAACCATATGTAATTCCATTGGAAATTTATTATCATTTAATTTATGTTCAGATGGATTATGAAAATGATATTGTAATAATTTGAATTTTATATTATTAAATATTAAATAATTATCATTTAAAATATTATAATGGACATTATTATTTTCAATATCTCCTTTTACCGCTTTAATATTTTTATTTAAATAAGTTATATCCAAAATATTATCATCTATAATTTCATAATTGGATGGTTGTATATTTATAGGACTTTGTCTACATAATTCATTCAAAACATCGGTATCTTTTTTTTCAAAATGTAAGAATAATAATATAATTATTATAAAAGATAATAATAGTTTATATTTCATATATTATAAATAATAATTTAAAACTAGAATAATTTGTTAGATTTTTATATATTATAATGTTATAAAATTAAATGAATAATAGTATTATGATGGATATTATATTAAGTTTATCATTAGTTTTTATTTATTACATTTATACTAAAATTGATAAGGAAATTGCTGTATTAACTACAAGACATATGGTTTCATTATTTATTATTAATATGGTTATACTAAATATAATTAAATTATTATTTTCATGTAATATATCACCCGTCGATAATAAATGTTCTATACCATTTCACGACAAACCGCCATTCTAAAGGTGATAATAATATTTTTTTGGAAAGTTTTTCTTTTTTATTCTAAATTCTTTAAATATATCATTTTGAACAATATTTATAGGCAAAGCATTATTCGAATATTTTGCTATAGATATATACATTTCAAAATTATCTTCTAAATAATATAATTCATTATCATCTTTGCCTGTAGTCATAGAATAAATATAATCAATTAAATATTTATTTTCTTTATAATCAATATCTTTATCATAATTTAATTCGTTTAATATTGTCATAGCTAATCTACACATATCAAAATTATAATTTGGTTTTATACCACATTTTTCTTTCTCATCATTATATAAAAAATTATCAATAGGATATTTATATTGTCCATCTGCTTCACCATATTTACTAAAACAATCACTGAAAAATAATTTATTTTTAAATGTAAAAGCCGCTCTCCCATAATCTATTATTTTAAATATATATCCAAATGTAGGTATTTTAAAATATATATTATTAAATTTATAATAAAGATATGTTTTATCTGTTTTCGAATACATAATATTATCAATATGTAAATCATTATGTGTAAATTTATAATATTTTTGTAAATATGATAATGCAAATGATACTTGAAATAAACAGGATAATATTAATTTATCATTGTAATCATCATCTAATATATCAGATAATAGCCCATCTAATTTTTCGATAAAGAACATCTGACAAGGCATATTTTTTATAACAGATATATAATCATTATTATCATCTGTACCAGAATCAGTTGATTCTGAATCATCTGAATCAGACATGTATATATCCATTTTAAAATGTTCTCCAAGATTTTTATGAAACCATGCTTCTTCTTTGAAATCATGATAATCATCTGATATATCATAATTATATTTTTTCATTATACCATTTATAGATCCATAATATAATGGAAAATTAGGTAATATATCATTTTCAGTTAATTCAGAACATATATAAGAAAAAAATGTATCTATATATGCTGTATTATTCATATTATTTATTTTTTCAAATGTATTAGCATTATAATTCGAAGGTAGAAGCGGATTTCTATGGACTGAGTTATTATAGTTATTTTTTATAAAATATATAGGTTCTAAAATAGGTATGATTTTACAAAATAGTTGTTTATTGATGGATTTGCTTAATTTGTGATCATATATAACACTATTTAATAAACAATTTGAATGATAATATTTAAATTTTATAATATCTAATAATTCGCGAACATAATATCTTCTATTAATATCTATACATTTATGTGATTTTTTAGTATTAAATATATGAAAATATAATGAAAAAATCGGATTATAAAATTGTATATTCTCTAAATTAAATAGTTCTTTACATGATTTTAAAAAGATATTAGATAATTTCTTATTCCAAATATGTTTTTGTATATATAATTCTGTCATAGTTATAAAAATTATCTAGAATTATTTTATAATTTAAACTAATCTTCATTATTCATACCTAATTTTGATGCAAATTGTTTACCAGTTGTATTCATAAAATTAAATGCTTCTTTTATACTTTTTTCATTTAAACAAACTTTTTGTTTAGGATTAGTTTGTTTATATAATATGAGAATATCTAATATATGTTCAAATTGTTCTTGTGAAATATTTTCTAACATTTTATATATTTATTAATTAAATTATTTTTAAATTATGTTTCTATAAATTATTAACGTTATGATTTTAATAAATTTATGTTAATATTATATATGGAAATACAATTGAGAAAATTTGATATGACCGAAATTAAAGATGATAAAGTGGTTGTACTGATTGGTAAAAGAGATACAGGTAAATCATTCTTATGTAAAGATATATTATATCATCATAAAAATATACCTGTAGGTCAAGTAATTTCAGGAACAGAGTGTTCTAATCAATTCTATAGTAAAATTGTACCAAAGTTATTTATTCATGGTGAATTTGATACACAAATCGTGCAAAATATGATTAAAAGACAGAAAATATTGATAGATAAAATTAATGAAGGTAATACTAATATTGATCCCAGGTCCTTTTTAATATTGGATGATTGTTTATATGACAATACATGGGCCAAGGATAAATTTATGAGATCTATATTTATGAATGGACGACATTTCAAAATATTATTTTTATTGACAATGCAATATGCTTTAGGAATCCCACCTAATTTAAGAACAAATATTGATTATGTATTCATTCTAAGAGAAAATTATGTATCAAATAGAAAAAGATTATATGAGCATTATGCTGGTATGTTTCCATCATTTGAAATGTTCTGTCAAATTATGGATCAGTGTACTGAAAACTATGAATGTTTAGTTATAAATAATAATGCTAAATCTAATAAATTAACAGACCAAGTATTTTGGTATAAAGCAGAACCACGTGAAGACTTTAAAATAGGCGGTCCTTCTTTTTGGGATTATTCAAACAGAAATTCTTTGAAAAATGGTGAAAATGAACAATTAGATCAGGGCTATAAAAAAAAGATTGCCGTCCAAAAATTATATTAAAGTTCTTGATAACCTGGTTTTAAGGATCCATCACAATGTTTAATAGTAGGAAAGCCTGATACTTCTTTAGGACACGCATCTCTATCTTTCGCACAATCTATATATTCATATTCTAAACCTTTATCATCCATATATTTTAACTGTTTTTTGGTCCAACCACAACTCATAGATCCATATATAACTGGTTTACATTTGCCATTAGAATTAGCACTGTTTTTAGCATTATTAGCATTAGTATTCGCCTTAGGAGCACTATTATTTCTATTGACATTATTACTGTTTCTTTTACCCGCTGCATTATTGTTGTCCCTATTACCTGTAATAAATTGTGCAGGACCATCGCCCGGAATATAATTAACAACCTCTTTAAGATTGGTTAATCCAAAACTCTTAAGAGTAGCAAAATCACCCTGTAACGTTTTTGGTATCTCTCTACCTAATGGACCAGTAGCACTTACATACTCTTTAATCCCTTCGGTATATCCTTGAGGTAATCCACCGTTGTTATTATTATTATTGCCTAAACTATTCACGGCACCTAAATTACATGAGTTTTTAGCCGTGTTGGAAGGATTCTTGTCCGGTACCCCATTCAATTTACCACAACTGCCGCCACCTGCAGCCCCACCCGAATTACCTGCACCACAACTATTACTATTTCCTTCTAATAATTTACTAAACATTTTAGTATTACAGTCGATTAAAACAAATCCAACTAAAACAATCAAAAAAAGTAATAAATAGTTGCGATCAATGCTTTTAAGAGTTTTATTAAGGTTCATTTATAATATAATAAATATTTTTTTTTTAATTTAATTAATAAATTAAATCTTCTAATTTCCAATATTCATATTTATTATTTATAAATCTTTTTACAATAAATGGTATTTTTTTCTGATTCAATTCATCCAAAGCAATATCATAAATATTATCATATTTTTCATAATCTTTAATTAATGGTTGACAACCAGATTCTAATTGTTCACATCTCTTTGATAAAATTTTAGTCTTTTCATATTTACTTAAAGTTTGTGAAGTCTTGTTTTCTAATTTTAATTTATCATAATTTTTATTAAATACATTGATATCTTCTATATTTTCATTTATATCTTTATCCATATCTAAAGCAGATTCTTCATCAGAATCACTTTCATCTATATTCACGTCCATAACTTCCTCTTCAACCGTTTCTACAGAATCATCTATAATATCTTCTTCATCCATAATATTTATATTAATTAATTATATTTAAATAATATCAAATTTATTAATTATTAGTCCACTTTTGTCCACAATAATTACAACTATATATATATTTCATATCTTCTTTATCATATTTAATATAAATAATATCTGATAGTTTCTTTTCTTTTATAGATATACATCCATCATTAGGACATTTAATATTTTTATTATGAATATGTGGTAATGTTAAATCATAATTAATAAATTTATTATTATTAATACTTTCACTTAAATCAATATTAAAATCATTATCATATATTAAATCCTGATTATATTCTATCTTATTTTCACATGCTTTACAATATAAATATAATTTCGATGTATCTTTATCTAAATAAATATACATAGAATTGTTACAGTCACTACAAAATTTATTTTCCATATAAATTAATATTATAAATTAATTATTTCTATTTTCAAATTTAACTTATTACAAAATTCAATATAATTATTTAATAATTCTTTATAATTAATTATATATCTGATATTATAAATTGGTATACTAATTTTACCTTTAATTATTTTATCATATTTTAAAATATTATTATAAATATTTAAATAATTTTCTTTAAAGTTTATTACAATGATATCTTTAAATTTAATAAAATTTTCGGGAATATTTAAATAATTTTTAATTAATAATGAATTAATATTTTCAAAAAATATAACGTCATTATAATTATTAATAATATCAATTTGGTGTTTATTTTTTTTATGAAACCCTGGTTCATTTAATAATGGATCATTATCTAATAATGATTGAATTGACAATAATACTGTAGATATATCCATAATTGTAGTCCATTGTGGACCATTCCATGTCCCTAATATAGATAAACATACTTTACCATAACCAGACGAATGACTTCCGGCATACAAATTAGGATGAATTCTTATTTTATTAATAGGAACATATGCTACGTCTGGTGGAGAATAAGGGTAATTTTTTGGAAAATTTATATTAAAGAATAAATATCCTCCTTCATATAAACTATCTTTAGGACCTATAATCATGACATGTGCTTGTAACATATTTTCTTCATTAAATTCTATATATATTCCTTGTTCATTTAATTTATTATATTCAATTGATTTTAAATCTTTATTAATTATTCTTTTTACCGCTTTACTCATCGATATTATTATATTATATTTATCTTATTATATTTAAATAATTAATTAAATTTGATCCAGAATATAAAGATAAAATAATATATTAATTTAAAACATATAAAAATAAATTTGATAAATAAATATATTAGAATATTTATAAAATGTTTGAAGAATTGTCCGAATTTTTGAGTGATAAAAGAAAAGGTGCAGACAATATAGTAACACATATAGTTTATGATCCAGACTGTTCCCTTAAAGGTTCATATAATGTTAATAAAACATTATTGCATGAATTATATGATATTATTAATGATATCACAAAAAGCGGTGAGACAGTCTCTATACTAGAAAGAGTAGGCGAAATTTGTCCTCTAATCATTGATTTAGATTTTAAATACAAAGGAAAAATCACTCAGAGACAATACACCGATGATATGATAGACAAATTATGTATTTACATCTTTGGAAAAATTAATGAATTATATGATTTAAGTAATATTAATATTCAATCAGAAGCATGGGTTATGGAAAAAGAATCTATATCTGAATGTGATAGAAAACCGTATGTTATGAAAGATGGTATTCATATTTTATTCCCTAACATCGTTGCTGAAAAAGCAACTTATATTAAATTGATAGAAAGTATTATAAATGATAAAGATACCGTAATGAAATTATTTAATGATACTTGTATTAGTATTCCTTCTAATCCTATAAATGAAATTTTCGATACAGCCATATATAAACCAGGTAATTGGTTTATTTATGGTACAGGAAAACCGCAACAGTTAACTTACAAATTAACATCAATCTATAAAATTAATGAAAATAGTTCAGCAATGTTGCCTATAGAACTTTATTTAGAAAATCCTAGAGAAATTATGAATAAAAATAGTGTACAATTACATAATAATATTAATGTAACCTATAAAGGTCCTGAAATACTTAAAAAGAAACCTATTATTAATTTAAATACGTCAACTAGTTTTGACTGCATTGATAATATAGAGAACATGGCAAATTATGTAAAGATTAAGAAAGAAGAATTATCTTATGCTAGAGCATTAGCAAATATTTTATCAGTTGAAAGAGCGTCTGATTGCAAAACATGGATAGATGTTGGATATTGTTTACACAGTATCTCTCCTAATAATTTACTAAATTCATGGATTAATTTCAGTAAGAAATGGATCGGTTATTGTAACCAAGATGAATGTGAAAAACAATGGGAATATATGAATAATACTAATAATCCTCAATATACAATGGGAACCTTAGTATTCTGGGCTAAACAAGACAATCCTAGTGAATATGATCGTATTCAAAAAGAATCACTCAAGACATATGTAGAAAAATCACTTGTCGGTGAGAAAACATGTGGAGCACATACAGATGTTGCAAATATTATCTATAATTATTACAAGAATTTATTTGTATGTAGCGGATTAAAAGAAAATGCCTGGTTCTATTTTAATGAACTTACTGGTCGTTGGCAAGAAACAGAACAAGGTCATATTCTTAGAATTAGATTGTCCTCAGACATTATCGATATTTACCAACATTATAGTAATATCTATAAAGATAAGCGTGGTGATGATCCTGATTCAGAAACATATGAAATTAATGATAGAAAACATACAAACTGTATGAAAGTTATGATAAAATTAAAAGATTCCAATTATAAAGATAAAATTATGAAAGAATGTAAAGAAAAATTTTATGATGGAGAATTTGTGGACAAACTTAATAGTCACAAAAATTTAATCGGTTTCGAGAATGGTGTAGTTGACCTTAAATACGAAGCAATTAATTATAATGGTGATGTTAAAAAAGAATGTATTTTCAGACAAGGTAGACCAGACGATTATGTAAGTTTATCAACTGGTTATAGTCTCCCGATTTCTAAAGAAGATTTACCTGTAAATATAGAAGAAATTAAAAAGAATATACTCAATATTAATGGTTACCAAGAACTAAGTGATGGTTTAGATGATTTTATTGAAAAAGTATTGCCTAATTTTGATGTCAGAGATTATACTCTTAGATTCTTATCTAGTTGTTTGAGTGGTGAAGTAAGAGAAGAAAAATTCTATTTCTGGACTGGATCTGGTAGTAATGGCAAATCTAAATTAACTGAATTAATTAATGAAACATTAGGTGATTATAGTAAAACCATGGATGTATCTTTCTTAACTTCAAAAAAAGGTAGTTCATCCGCCGCCTCTCCTGAATTAGAAATGATTAGATATGCTCGCTTTGTATCTATGGCAGAACCAGAAAAAGATGATCAAATATATGTTGGTAAATTAAAACAAATTAGTGGCGGTGATAAATTAACTTCTAGAGGTCTATTCAAAAACACTACCGAATTTAAACCTCAATTCAAATTGACCCTTATGTGTAATGATCTACCAAAATTAGCTGGTAATGATGGCGGCGTAGCTAGACGTATTGAAGTCGTTGATTTTATCTCTAAATTTGTTGCAGAACCAAAACCTCATGCACTCAATCCACACCAGTATTTTGCTGATCTACAACTTAGTGATAAACTTAAAAAATGGAATAATCTATTCATGATTAAATTATTAGACTATTATAAATTATATGATGAAGAAGGTACTAAATCACCTTCATCTGTTACCGAAGCAACTAAAGTTTATATTACAGAAAGTGACGTAATCCAAAAATGGATTGCTGACGATTTAGTTGAATCTAATGATGTCACATCATTAGATGATTTAATGGATCACCTAAAATCATGGTGTGAAGACGTCGGTTATGATTTCAGAAAAATTGGTAAAAGTAAAGCAGAAGTAAAACAAACACTAATCAAAGAACAAGAAAAAACTGAATATGGTCCCCCTGTATTCGGTAAGGTACCAAGTGATAATGCCCCCAATGGTACTAATAGGACCCCTAAATTTAACTTTGTTACTGTTGAAGATAGTATGCAAAATGCCTCTTAGTCTCCTCATATCCTTTATCTAAAATATTTTTTTTAAGAGAGTTATCCATTTTAAAATTATGAACATCTATACATAATTCAGATAAATCTATTTTAATATTATGTATATCATATTTTCTAATTAATATATCAGGTGAATACATATCCCACCCATTCACAATATAATCAAGTACATTGTTTATTTCTTTACCACTTGAAGCAACACTTTTTATCTCTATGCATAAATAATTATTGGAATCATTCACTTCTATAGGACAATTACCGGATAACCCTCCATCTAAATATAAATACCCCTTATATTTGGTTGGTTTTAATAATAAAGGAATACATGTAGTCATTTGAATTAATTTTAATATATTTATCTTTGGATTATTAATATGATCTATATATTCTACTTTCTGTTCCGAAACATTTACAACTTTCACCACAATATGAATTCCACTCATTTTATATAATTTTAATAATGATATTTGTTCAACACCATATCTTTCTTTTATTATTTCTTTTATAAAAATATGAGTTCTATTATAATTTATAAATCCATAATCATTTACTAAATTTTTTAATGATACATCATTTATATCTAACATATATTCAAAATTAAACATATATATTTTTTGCTCGATTAAATTAAAATCATATTCTAATAATATTAATATTAGAACAAATAAAAAACTAGCTGATACACATATTATTTTTCTAATATTTTTGAATTTTTTATCTATATAATCATTTTCAATTAAATAATTTATAGAACCTAAAAATGATACACCTTTAGTTGACCCACCGGATAAAATTAAAGTATCAATATCCATATTATTTTATTAATTATATATTATGAGTTCTTTAAACATAAATACATTATTTGAAGAAATGGATCAAAAAGTTTTAAACAGATTAAAAATGTTTGATGATATCCTCGTTCAAATACATAACAAAATTAAAATAAGTTCTAAAAATAAAACATTCTTCTGTACACATCAAATACCTGAATTTTTAATTGGTAAACCCATATATAAAATAGAAGATTTAAGAAAATATTTAATTAATTCTTTAAAAAGAGATAAATTCGATGTATTATATATACACCCAAACTTATTATTTATCTCTTGGGATAAACAACAAAAAAACAAAAGAAACGTTAATAAAGTAGCTTCTAATAATAATAATAATATATTTAAAAAAATAGATGACTATAATCCTACAGGTAATTTATTATATAATGATAATATTTTATCTAATATTAATAGTAAATTTAGTTAGATAATTTAATAAGAATTCTTTCCCATCTTGAAAATATAATCTACTAACAATAATACAAAAATACATGTCATTAAATATATAATAATATCATTTAAATCTTTAGAATTAGATAAATTATCAAATCCTTCTACAACATGAAATTGTTGATTATTAATATCATTAAATCTTTCATCAATATATTTTTTATATTCTTCCACTTCCTTCTCTAAATGTCTAGTATAATCTTTTAATTCCGTGAATTGTTGTTCTAATATACTCGGACCCGTTGCCATATTACCATTAGACACATTCACAGAATTATTATTATTTAATGGAGTATTTTCTGGGATTTTTAAATCAGAACTATCATTATTATTTACGATAGTAGTATCTTTATCATTTGAGGAACTATTAGAATAATTATCAAAACATTGATTAAGAAGAGCAACCATTTAATATATATATATATATTTTTTTATTTTATAAAATATATGTATTTATTTACTTTCCTCGCAAATAATTATTTATTTTCAAGTGGCGCCTTTTTATTAAATATGTTCGGCGGTAGAATGTTATTCCAAGATATACAACCACTTGTTCATAACCATTTTTATTTCAAACATTTATTCATTTTTTGTTTATTTTTTATAGCAACAAAAGATATTAATTTATCATTAATTTTAATCACAATTTATATTTTTTTAATGATGTTTTTAAAGGATTTTAAAAAAGATGATGAACAAAATAAAGTAGCACCCAATATAAAAGATAAGTTAGAAGAATGCACAAAAGTATTAGAAGATATTAAATTATCATTGTAAATTTAATGTAATTCCCTTAGTAGAATTACGGTCACTATCACCACTCATTATCGATAAATTATCTAAATCAGGCATAGAATTCGGTTGTAAATTTAAGTTTTTTATTACTTCATCTATATCACCAACAGGTCCATCCATATCTGGTCTTCTAGGTGGACCTTGTTCCCTCATAACATTAGGCATACCCATATTCGGTTGTGGCATATCCATACCCGGTTGTGCCATAGAACCGACGGCTGCCTTAGCAAATTGTTTCATTAAATCAGGATTTTGTTTCATGATATCATTCATATTTGGTACTGCAGACTTAAACATCGTATTTGATAAATGAAACATAAATGCAGAACCTCCCAACATCATTACTAATTTTAATTCTGGTGCTACATCACCACCACCACCATATTTATCATATAATTGTTCAAATACTTCATCAAAATCCTCTACACTCTCATTTACAGATTCAGACCATCCATCTAATTTTACATCAAATGGATCGAATTTACTATTCAAAAATTCAGCACCTGATACCGCTGCCATTAATATTTTTCTTTGGAATTTTACTGAATTTGTTGAATCTCTTTGTTTCTTTAATTTAATATATTCATTTCTCATATCATCCAAATTAGAATTCATATTATAATTTGTCGATGTTCTTACACCTTGGTCATTTAATTTTTTAAATTTATATAATAAATCTATTTTTTCATTTTTTATATCAGTTTGTGATAATACATGAATAGGTCTATATTCTTCTGGTGCTATATTATTCATAATTGGATCATTAATAGGATCTATAGATATTTTCTTTTCATCCGATTTTAAATCATCATTAAAAAATGAATGATCATTCGCCTTTAAATCATCGGACTTACCACCATCCGAATTATACCCCTGATCGGATTTAGGTGATCCACTACCCTTATTTATTAATAAATCTATACCTATCGTATCACTACTTGTTAAATTTGTATCTATATTTTTAAAATCAGTATCCAAATTTATGTCAAGTTTTTCCATATACTATTGTTTTAAAAATATTATTATATTTATTACGCATTATTTTTAAATATTTAATATTTTAAATATTTAATATATCTCCAACATTTTGAGGCATATCATCTATACTTATTTTATAATGTTCCTCTATCTCATTCAAATACCCTAAGTCTCTATTGGTTACAAAATTTATAGCTACACCTTTTCTCCCATACCTCCCGGATCGTCCTATTCTATGAATATATGTTTCTTTAGATCTAGGCAAATCAAAATTAATTACTAAATTTAATTGCTGAACATCTATACCCCTTGCCAATAAATCAGTTGACAATAATATCCTTGTTTTACCATTTTTAAAATCAAATAACTTACTCTCTCGTTCATCTTTAGTAATTTCACCATGAATACAATCAACCGGGTAATTATTTTTCTTTAATTCATCATATAAATTCATTAATTTATTTTTATAATTTATATAAATTATACATTGTGATATATTTAATAAATTATAAATATCGATCAATGTATCATATTTCCATTCCTCATTAATTACTATTTTATATTGTTTTATCCCTTCTAATGTTACATTTTGATGCTCTACTAAAATTAATTCCGGATTATTTAAAAATTTATTACTTAAATCAGTTGTTTCATCTGTCCTAGTGGCACTGAACAAACAAATTTGCGTATCTTTTGAAATATATTTAATAATATCATAAATAGTATCCATGAATCCACTTGATAACATCTCATCTGCTTCATCAAATACTAAAAATTTAATATTATCAGTATATAAATATCTATTACTAATCATATCTAATACCCTGCCAGGTGTACCAATTATTATCTCAGGTTCCTTTTTTAAATCACTCTTACATTCTGATAAACTTGTTTTTCCAACAACCTTCATAATATTAACATCCATATATTGACTCAATGCCTTCATTACATCATAGTTTTGATTCACTAATTCATATGTAGGATTTAAAATTAACACCTGCGTCTTTTTAACACTTTCATCTACTAAATTTAATGCTCCTATAGTAAAAGCACCTGTCTTTCCTGTTCCAGATTGGGCTTGTGCAAATAGATCTTTTTTAGCACTAATTATCGGTAATGCTTTACATTGAATATCAGATGGATTCTCAAACCCATATGAATATATACCCCTCAATAAATTTTCTTTTAATTCGAAATCGTCAAAAGTAGTCATCCTTATATATTTATAATTAATTAATCTTTAATATTTAACATTTTCTTTATTCCTTTAATATCTGCCCCATTCAATGTATTAATACACTTTTTATCTTTCATTAAAAAAAATGATGGCACCGACTGTACTTTAAATATATCACATATTTTTGAATTATCATCATTATCAATTTGTATTTTATATATTTTAATTAAATCAGTATTCATTTTTTTGTATAATTCTTCTAGTTCAGGATATATCTTTTTACACGGTCCACACCAACTTGCCGTAAAAAATAATAATATATATTTATCTGAGTCTATATATTTACTAAAACTATCAAAACCATCTATAGATTCCATTATTTTTATACATACATATTTTTTATTCACGTAATTAACTCACTTCTAAAAGGATGTTTATTTGATAAATATCTTAATTTAAATATTAAATTTCTCTGTAAACCTGTTAGCGTCAATGCCAATATTAAATCTACTATTTTTACATATGTCGCAGACAATTTAAAATAATCCATATATTTTTTAACAATATAACGATGAAATATAAATATTAATACTCCCAATAGTATAATATGAACTAATACAATCAAAAATATTTCTAAATCAGACGTTTCGTCCAATTTATGATCTACATAAAAAATATGATCAACCAACGGAGCAAATAACAATAAAAAGGCTGTGGTGATGATTAATAAAAAAGGTACAGATAAATAATTATATTTCATATATATATATATTAATTAATATTTTTATTCTGAATCACTATTACTACTATACCTTTGCTCGCACGCTAATTCAAATAATTCAACTCTTTTATCTTCATCTTCCAATTCACATAAGAAATCATATCTCTCACTATCATAAATATCCTTATTTACTTTAAATTTATCATTTTCCACATTATCAACCAATGGCTTAGGATGATTAAAATCTTCTGTATTCACAACGTTTTGAAAATAGTTCTTACCATATGTTATATGCATATCCTTACTACACAAATATGAACAAATATACTTGTCTTCACCATCTATGTCCATGTGAATGAAGAATTTCAATTTAGAGTTTCTACATTTATCACATTTATATTCCTTACGGACTGATGATACATCTTCCTTCCCATTTACTTTATCTGAAAATGTAATATTGTTCATCATCTTTCAAGTCTATTAGTTTATTTTTACTAAAACCTAATTTCAAATTTATTTAAGCAAATCTTTCCAACTCATTCACATAATTCTTATTATATTTATCTGTTTGTGTATATATTAATTTAAGAATAGTTCTATATCCTTCATTCACAGGAGACACACAGTGTGTGTTTTCTTGTGCTTTCACTATTATTAAAGAATTAGGTTTAGTATATATCTTATTATTCCACCCTAAATATGAAAACCAATTTGTATAACTATCTGATTCATTCTCTATTGTATATACCATCTCATACTGTGGCAATTCATATAATAGTGTGTCTTTATGACATTTCATACCTTCGGACCCTTTAGGATATATTCTATATTCAATTGGGAAATTAGATTTTTTAATTTTATTATTAATAATTGATTCTATTTTATTTATAATATCACCTGAATAAAATATGGCAGATATTTTATTATCACTTATCGGTTTTATATATCTAAATCCTTCATATTTTAAATTATTTATGGTTTTAACATGATTTTTAATATATTCATATTCTTCACTCGATAATAAATCCTCTATATAATATATCTCATCTTTTTTCCGTATAAAAATATAAAACAATATTATTAATATTAATAATATAAATATTAATTTATTTAAAAACATAACTATTATTAATTTAATACATATAAATTTGATATTTTTTCAAAAAAATAAATATTCAAATGACGAAACTATCAAAAAAAGACATTTTGGATTATATAAAGAATAATTTATATGATGACAATTTAATCTGCAAACAAACTTTATCAAAAGAAATAATTGAATTATTTGACATAGTATCTGTTAATAAAAATAAAAATCAAATCCTTTCAGAAAAATACTTAATTGATTCCATTATTGATGAATATTATGAAAAAGTCAACCAATTTAATATTAAAAAAACTAAATTAGACAAATTAATGAAATTAAAATTACCAGAACAAAGATCACCAGAATGGTATGAAATGAGAAGAGACAAATTAACTGCCAGCTCTATTGCGACTGCCGTGGGTGATGATAACTACAAAACCAAATATAACCTTATCCATGATAAATTAACTAACGCACCACATGTGTCAAATATCCATACTACATGGGGAACTAAATATGAAGAAATTGCCACATTATTTTATCAATTAATTACTGGTACCACTATCAAAGAATTTGGTTTAGTACCGCACCCGGATTTCCCTATATTCGGAGCTTCTCCAGACGGTATTTGTGATCACACCGGTCCAATGGAATATTGCGCAAGAATGCTCGAAATCAAATGCCCCACCAGAAGAGAATTTTGGAAAACTGGGAATAAATCTAAACATATGCCACACCATTATTGGATGCAAATGCAAGGACAAATGGAAGTATGTGATTTAGATGAATGCGATTTCTTACAAGTTAAACTTGAAGAATATGACGATTTTAATGATTATAAAAATGATGTTTTAATTTTAGGAGACCCACACGATCACTCGTTCCCGAATATTGAGAATTATGATACTACTATCACTGGCAAAACATCTGAAAATCTACCTAAAGGTTGTACCATCACTTATCTAAAAGAAGGACAAGAAGAATATTCTTATTTATATCCCAAACTATTACTATCTGATGACCAATCCCTGGAATGGATTGACGGATATATTAAACAAGGTTATAATATTATCGAAACTAAATGGTGGAAAATTACTAGATATCATAACCAGTTGATTTTAAGAGATAAACCATGGTGGAACAATAATATTGAAAAAATTATATCTTTCTATAATGATTATATATACTTTCAAAATAATATGGATGAACTAGAAAAAGAAGTAAATAAAAATCCTAAAAAAGAAATTAATATCATGGGTAAATCATCATTACCAAAATATATGTTATGTGACTAATATTACACATAATATCATTACTATATCACCTTTCTTTCAAATTTTTTTTCTAATCTTGAAATAAATTTGATTTTTGTGTTGAAAAATATCCAACTTACAAACAAAACATTCAAATCAAAACATTTGAATCAAAGTAAACCAAACACTTCGCAAAGACTTCTAAACACTTGTTCACTTCCGTACTATATAGCGATGTCGGTTATCAACGACACTATGCTCAAGTACCAGGACGATTTCATTAACGCCTTTAACAAGGTTGTTGCCGAACATCCTGACTGCGATTACATCGAAACCGTGAACACTATTATTGATCCTCTCAAGGAAATCCTTATGTCTGCAGCACCAACACCTGTTGTAGAACAAGAAGAATCCTCTGACGAACCAGAACCGGAACCTGTCAAGGAACCTGTCAAGGAACCTGTCAAGGAACCTGTCAAGGAACCTGTCAAGAAGAAATCACCTAAGAAATCATCTGCAAAGAAAACATTTGATTCGTCTAAATACGAAACAATCAATTACCTCCAGGAAAACCCAAAGAAGAAACTCATTAAAGGTGAAATCACTAAGTCCTGGGCTAGATATGAAGTATATAAGGCAGCAACTACTTATGACGAATTTATCCGTCTCGGAGGTACCAACGGAGACCTTAAATCTGACCTGGATAAGGGATTCATATCTTTGGATGGAACTGCTCCAGTTCAGGTAGTCAAGGAAACCAAGGTCAAAAAGAAGGTTGAGAAGGTTGAGGTGAATAAAAAGGAAACCCCAAACAAAGTCAAGAAAGCTAAGAAAGTCAAGAAAGAACTTTCAGAAGAACCAACTGAAACAGATATTTCATTAAGTGATGTAACAACTGCATCAGTAAAAGGTGATGTGGCAGATCTAAATGATTTCGACGATGTTCATAAAGAAGATGAAGACAATTCATGGCCCGATAAGACAATTGACGGTGTCTCGTATAAACTCAATCCAAGCGACAACATGCTAATTGACCCAAATAACGGTAAGCAAATCGGGTACCTTCATTCAGACGATGATATTGACGATGATAATATTGAATATATAGGAGATGGTGAAGATCTCCATAACGAAAACATTGATAAGATAGAATAGATATATTCTAAATATCTTAAAAACAATCAAAAACAAATATAAAACTTTAAAAATCAAAAAAAATTTAAAAACCCAAAAAAGAACAAAGACGGTGTTCTTTTTTTATAAATTTGAAATATGTTTTGAAAAAAATCATAATCCATAACTGAAATTTACTATGAACAAATCAGTTCGTAATACTACTAAGAAACTCAATACTTACCAGTCAAAGCACCCAGGTGTGGTAGATGAAAAACACGAAGAATTACGCCGTAATGTAATCATTGCAAACCTCTCTGTCGCACGTCACGAAGAAAAAATGAAGAAAGTTGAAGAGCGAACCCTATTCAACGCCGCCACGGACGATGAGTTCCTTGACCAATCCTACCAGATGAACGCAACACTTAATTCAGAAAAGTATATCAAAGAACAAAAACTAATTTCAGATAAAATTATTGCCGATAAGAAGAAAAAGAAGAATCTTAAAAATAAAAAACAAAAACAGAACAAGAAGAAGCGTGAACAAGAATTTAAACTGAATGAATACAACAAAGTATTAAACCACATGTATGTAAATATCGCTCTTCAAATGGTTGAGGCAGAAGTTGACCATATCAAGAAAATGAAAGCATCTAAATCTCCACAACAATAAACCCACTAAATTTAATAATAAAATATAACACTTTTTTTAAAGATAAATTTGAATATTTAATAACTAATTTAAAATACAAATGGAAACTTCTCCTTTAAGATTCCTTGATACGGATGTCGTCTATCTATTAAATAAAGCAGTGAAGAAAGCTATTTCAGAGAAATCACGTCAGTTCCACATAGAATTATGGCGCACACTTAAACCACTTTATAAACCAGTCCTTATGTATAATGATTATGACCCGTCTGTTCATAATCCTAAACAGAATATAGTTGACCAATATGAATGTAGTATAATAACTCCGAAAAGTGTTAATGGTATTTATACATGGTCATTTGATTATATTAAAAATTTACTCAAAGATATGGAATGTAATAATGGAATTGTTAAAACAATATCTGATAAATATCAACTATCTCTAAAAACTCTTTACATAACACTTCCTTGTGGTAATATAAGTAATGGCGCACAATGTATGTGTGACATATGTGCCGGTTGGGAACTCGATGGATAGTAAAAAAAATAATAATATAAATAGTTTTTAATATTTATTACATAATCTCAAGAATAGAGTGGAACCCTTCAAATGCCGTTTGATATCCAATGCCTCCTGGGAATTTACCACATATTGACGGAGGTAATAACTTAAAATTCTCCATGAACTCTATCTTTTTTTTATAATATTTAGGTGTAATATATGTTTTAGCAAACCAAAATTTACGCCAACATCTCTGAATACATTTTACTG
>Ga0209632_10001914_pt1 | contig 20531 bp, 24 predicted proteins | sample COG_10_FD_184754 | JGI IMG/M metagenome (GOLD analysis project Ga0209632, IMG submission 184754) | Pelagic Microbial community sample from North Sea - COGITO 998_met_10 (SPAdes) (version 2) | ecosystem: Environmental > Aquatic > Marine > Neritic zone/Coastal water | place: Helgoland, sampling... | reverse complement strand
TGTATAATAAAAGATGGTTAATTTTTGCTAACAGTTTTTGTCCTAAAAATTTGCTTGGATCAATTTTTGGTGTTGGGTTGAAAAAGTTATTTAATAATCTTAAAATTACTAAATAAAATATAGTTAAACCCATAATTACATGAATTTTTTCAATTTCTAATCTTTCATCTCCAAAATCTAAATCAACCAAGTAAAATCCTAGTGGAATTTGAACAATAAGTAGTGTGGCACTTAACCAATGAAATACTTTTGAAATTAACCCATATTTTGATAAAGTATTTTTGTAATGCATATCTACTTAAATCTTATCAAAAATAACTTAGTATTAAAATTATTTTTAATTTTTTTTATGTCTTTAGGATCAAATCTCTATGCTGATCAATCTGTTGAAAATATTATTAAAGGGAGAAAAGCTTTGTTTAGTAAAAATTACAATACGGCTAAACGGGTTCAAGCATTTTCAAGTAGTGGTAAATTCGATAAAGCAAATGAATTAATATTAGAAATGAGTGAAAATTATAAAAAATTGTTAACCATGTTTCCAGAAAATACTAAAGAAGGATTTAAAACAGAAGCGCTTCCAATCATTTGGGAGGAAAAAAAAGCATTTAATGCACTTATGGAAAAATCATCAGATAATATGATTAAATTAGCAAAAACAATCGAGACCACTGAAGATTTAAGTGGAACACTTAAAACATTGATGTGGGGAAGTTGTAAAGCTTGTCATAATAAATATAGAGCTGAACATTAGCATAGACATGGATAGTTATAAAATTTATTTAACTATAAGATCTCTTTATAGTTTTTTAAAATGAAAATTATTTTTTTTTTAATTTTTTTGATACTCTTAAGTGGAAATAGTAGTGCTCATAACCACTTTCCAATAACAATAGATTCAAAACTAATGATTGCTAGAGGAAAAATTGCATATGAAAATAATTGTGTTTCTTGTCACATGATTAATTTAGCTGGAGCAGAAAATTGGAGAGGTTTAGATGAAGATGGACATCGAAAAGCACCACCATTAAATGGAACAGGTCATACTTGGCATCATGATGATAAAACTCTACATAGCATAATTAAATATGGCCTAGCAAATCTAATAAATGGTTATGAAGGAAAAATGATGGGGTTTGAAGAAAATTTATCTGATAAAGATATAGATAGTGTTTTAGCTTATATTAAATCTTATTGGTCCAAAGATAAGTATGAACATCAAATAAATCTAAGTAAATAATAAGTTTTTATTTTATTGAGTGATGGTGCCCCGCACGGAGTCGAACCGCGGACCTATTGATTACAAATCGAGAGTCTAAATTCAAAAAGATAAATACTATCAACGATAATTGAAAGTATCTAAAAATCTATACACACTATGAACACAGTGATAAAAGTTTATCAATGATTAAATTAAATCAAAAGGAATTAAACGAATACGCAAATACTATTTTAAATGATTATGATAGCAATAATCCAAGCTCAATTTTTAAAACAAAAATAAAATTAAGCAATAATGATGCTTTACTTATCCAGTCAAAAATCTCAAAATTAAGAATTGATAGAGGTGAAGAAGTTATGGGCTATAAGATTGGTTGTGTTTCTAAAGATACCCAAAAAAAAATGGGTTTCACCCAGCCTGCTTGGGGAACACTTTGGAAAAGTGAATTATATAAAAGTGGGGTGGAGCTAAATAAAAAAGATTATTCTAATCCTGCTATGGAAGCTGAGTTTGGTGTTATGTTAAATCGTGACATAGATCCAAAACTTGTTTCTTTCGATTATATACTCAACTCAATCGATTCAATTTATCCTTTAATAGAAATTCATAATTTAGTTTTTAACGGAGAAGAACCTTATGGTGCAGAACTATTAGCAAATAATGCATTACACGCTGGCGTTATTTTGGGACCAAAAAATGAATTTTCAAAAGATCAAAAATTAACAGATCTAAAACTAATTTATGATAATAAAATAATAGATACGTGGACAGATAAAAAATGGCCATTGGATATGTTGTCTGAAGTTGAATGGTTGGTTAGGGAACAAGCCAAGATAAATGTTATTTTAAAAAAAGATGATTTAATTTTAACTGGGGCGTACGGTTTTCCAGTTCCTATAAATAATAATACATTAATTAAAGTTTCTTCATCAGAATTTGGAGATGTAGAGGCAAAATTTAAACAATGAAAAAATTTTTAGGGATTGTGTTTTTAAGTTTGTTGTTGAGCGGGAATACTTATGCAGATACCATTTATAATGGCACATTCATTGATGCTCATAGTCAAGTAGGTAATTTAATAAGCAATGAAACTGTATCAAAAATAATAAACAAAAATGATGTAGATTTAACTTTATTGTCTATTAGAGGAAAATGGAAAACTGCTACTCAAAGATATAAATCTATTCAGGGACTAACTCAAAATAAAACACGCTATTTAATTCCAACAAAATTAAGAGGTTTTAGTAGAAAGAACCGACCTGCAGATCTTGCAATCAAAGGTATTAAAGATTTAAAAAAACAAGCAATTAAAAATAATATTAATTATGTAGGGTTTGGAGAAATAATTGTTCAGCATGCACCACATAATCATAAAAAATTAAAGTATGAAGGTATCAATAATGATTTAAACTCTAAAAGAATTGTAAGAGCTATGGATATTGTTCTAAAAGATAACAAGCCAGTAATTTTACATATAGAGTTGAATGATTATGAAGAAGACTCAAAAAAAATATTAAGTCAATTAGTTAAATTAAGTAAAAAATATCCAAATGATAATTTCTTATTAATGCACATGGCTCAAATAGAATTTTCTGAAGCAGAATTTATTATAAGTAAAACAAATAATATTCACTTTATAACTTCTCATGCGGATAATGAGAGGGAAGAACAAATGAAAAGAAAACCAGGGCGTAGTCAAATGGGATGGATAAACCTTTTCGATAAAAATAACAATTTTCAAAAAAAATGGCTAGATTTAATGAATAAAAATCCTAAACGATTTGTATTGGCTTTAGATAATGTGTGGGACAGGCATTGGCTTAGAGGATACAATAATAGAATTAATATGTGGAGGAAAGCTCTTGCTTCTTTAAATAGTGATTCAGCTTTATTAATTGCTTGTGAAAATGCTAATACTTATTTTAAAATTGGGATTAAATGTTTTAAAGAAAGAAAATGAAAAAACTTTTTAAAATTATAATATCAATATTTCCTTTCATTACTGTTGATACTACTTACTTTTAGACTCACGTCAAGTTAGCTTAATATAATTCACTTCAGTGAGTTCTACTTCCTTCCATTCCATAGTCTTATTCAACGATTTTTAATTTAGAAATAATTGAAGTAGTTTTTAAGTTTATTGTGAATAAACAAGGAATTGATGGTGCCCCGCACGGAGTCGAACCGCGGACCTATTGATTACAAATCAGTAAGCTTTAAAATATTTCCTTTCATTACTGTTGATACTACTTACTTCTAGACTCACGTCAAGTTAGCTTAATATAATTCACTTCAAATTCACTTACTCTTAAAATTAAATGAGTTTATATTCTAAGAGAACCATTGTTCTCCAACCATTCTTTTCTTTCATTACTTTTTTAGATACAATTTTATAACCAATAATTGATGCTTCATTAAGGATATTGTCTGCGTTCAACTCATACGATTGAGTTATGCCCTTAGAGTTTTCTTTTTTGATTATCTTTTCAGATTTTATAATTGAGTGTTGAGTAATGTCAGCAATCTTCAATTTAGCGTCTATGATTGCTTTACTTTCACTAATATTTAAATCTTTACTCCAACCTTGACCACACATCTTAATAGTATTGTTGGTTTGTTTTTGTTTCTCACACCAAACATTAGTGAATTTCATTAAATCGTCTGGTGAAGTAATTGTTTTCTTATTCTTAACATAAGAGTTGGAGCAATTACTCAAAATTAAACCAACTATTATCAAAACTAATATTCTCATTTTTACTCCTATATGTTTTCTAAGATACCAATCACCACAAACATGAAGGCATTTTGATATTTTTCTTCAGTCATAAACTGAATAAAGAAATTATCCTTTTCCGCACAAGTGTAGTGCTCTTTCTTGTTGATTAGCTCGTTATTTATGACATCTGCCTCAGCATAATATTTACAATTACTCTTTGCCAAGACAGAACTTGTTAATAGAAAGAAGATTATTACAAATCTTTTGACCATAACTCCTCTTTCTTTTGTTGTGATAACTCAAATTGTATTTGATTAAGAAGTGCATCCATTAAATCAAAGAATGCAGACCGAATTTCTTGTTCAAATACTTTTTTTTGACATTCACTATTGCATTGTGTCAAAATATGAGTGAGTGTTTGTTTGTAATATTCATTGCTTTTAGCAAATGAATGAGTAGTAAAGGTTATTAAAAATAAAAATAAAATTGTCTTAATTATTTTCAAAATCATCCTCCTTAGTATATTTTTCAATTGTTTTTTTATAATCGTAAAAATCCAAGGTATCAGCTTCAAGTTTACATAATTTTTTAATTACTACTTTTTGAAGTCTCTCTAATTTTTCATCACTTAGTATAGAAATTTTATATTCAAATTTATTTCTAAACTTAGAAATGGGGATTTCTTTATATTTCACATCTATTATGTAATCATTTTATTTAGTGTTACCTAGTGTAAAACAAATTAATATTTTTCACCTAGTAAATTAAAGCTTTTTAAGCTTATAATAATGAATTATTATAAAAATTATTATGACTAAAATTAGAGATCCATTATCTATTGAAAAAATTTTGAAAGATTTGATTGGTAAATTAAAAGAAAATGAAATTAAAGAATTTACAGGAAAATCTATATCTCATTTTAGAAAATGTAGTGATCCTGATGATAAAGATCATAATCTTCATTTAACTGATGCAATAAAACTTGATATGCTTTCTTTAAAATCCCAAAACGGGAGCCCATTTTTGGATAATATAAGTTTAATTGTTAACAATGAATTTAATGAACAAGAAAAATTAGAAGATGTATCAAGAAATCTGATTGCAATTGGGGGCAGAATAGGAAATTTAATGGATACAACAGAACAAGCACTTCATCCTGATAGTCCCAATGGTGAAGAAATTGCAAAAAAAGAAAAGGAAAAAATATTTAATGCAATTTCTCAAGTCGAAGAAAAAATAGCCAGGTTGAAACTTTCGATAAAATAAATTAAGGTTTATTTATGCCAAAATTATATGGAGACATAATAAAAGGAAAAGAATTCATGTCATTTGAATTTACTGATAAAGATTTTAGTAAATATTTTGGAAAAGAAGATGAATTCAAACCCATAATCGTAAAAGGCTTGAAACCATTTGATATAAATTCAGAAATTAAACAAAACAATAAAAATGAAAACATAATTGTTGTTAGTGACAAAAATTGTGTTTGCTATTCCTATAATAAACCAAATGGTCCTCACCCAGAAAGATATCAGAGTAGGGATGATTATACAGATTGGATAAAATCTGATATTGGTATTAAAAATTTAACTGATGTACTAAAGATTTTGAAACCTTAGGTAGCTCATTATTAGAAAATTTTGCATGAACTTTAATTCCTTAGTCTGGTACTCTTCATTAGCAATTGGTGATGAAAAAAATAATTATGTTGCAGATTTTCTTAATAGAAGTTGTGACCTAATTAACGAAGAAATTAATGAAGAGATAAAAGAAAAAAAACTTCCTATTAATTTTAAAATTGATTTTTTTCATATTCCTAAGGGTGAAGAGGGTGTTAATCAGTTAAATGATAAACTAAAAAACTATACAAATCCTATATTTACTAATGGTCATTCAATACCAAAATATAATCCATTAATTATTGATAGCATAAAGGATAAAAGTTTTTTTTATTTTCCTCAAAATGTAACTAATGCAAGTTATGATAAATTTGAAGAAAATGTTAAAAAAAGAATTTTTAAAGTGGGTAGAGCTGACCAACCAGCAAAGTTAGCATTTATAGACAATGAAATAAAAAAACATTCTTCATCTAAAGTTTATTTTTTCCATCAAGAATTAAGATTGTCTGAAAAAATGTTAGCTAATCATAAAGATGATAAAAACTTTATAAGTTTTTCTTTTAAGGATTTTGATGAAACTAAAGCTGATGAAAATGTAAAGAGTCTTTTAAAAGATTTAAAACCTGATGATTTAATTGTTTTAGATCTTAATTTAAGTAGATTTAAATATATATTTAATTATTTAATTAATAATAATCTCCCAAACAAAGTTATCAGCACATTTGGTTCAATAGAAAATAGATTTGAAAAAATAAGTTTTAACTTAATTCAATTAGTAGGTAATCATGGTATTCCATCAGTTTCAATTGAAGACCTGATGTCAAAAATTTATGGAGAAAATGTAACTCCAACTGATAAAGCATTACTATTAGATAGTACATTTAGATTAGAAATACCTATTCTAGCTTTTCAAACATTAAAGAAATGTAATAGCTATGGTATAGCAAATATTGAAGATCAAAACATTTTAGAAACTTTATTATCTTTTAATAATGATAGTGATGTCTTTGTTGGAAAACGTATTCAATATGGCTTTAATCAATCTAATGAAAATATTTTAAAAGAAAACTTTGCTTATACATTTCCAAATTCTTTACAAAATGAAAAGTTTAAAATTCCAAAAGTTTTACACCCAACTCAATTTTCAAGTGTAAATGGCAAAATTCAAAAGTTTAATACAGTATACAATTATATAGATGTATTAAGAATTACCAATATAGACATTAAAGATAAGACGTGGACTGCTGAATTTTATCTAGATCTTGTCTCGCAGTCAGATGATCCTTTAGATCAAGTTATCTTTAATAATCTATCTTCAACAAATGATAAGTTTACTTCTAAAGAAATTTGGAGACGAAAAGATAGTGAGGATTATAATACAGTTAGATATTATATTGTTGCTAATTTCGATTTTTTAGCAATTGCTGATAACTATCCTTTTGATTGGCAAAGTGTTTATATTTCAATGACACTTAAAGATAATTCCAAGCATATATTGCAACCTGTACCCCTAGAGCTTGTTGATGACGAATTTGATATAAATGGATGGAATGTCGAAAATGCCTTTTCAGGTGTGAAATATAAGAAAAACTTTTTGTATAAAGATACTGATCTAAAAAAAACAGTTACAGTGTCTAGTGAAAATAGATTGGGCTGGACATTAAAAAGAAAAAACACTGCAACACTATTCAAAATCGGTATTCCAATGTTTTTCTTAACCTTCTTAGTTTACTATTCAGTATTTTTAGGTTTTGATAAGTCTGCAGAAAGTATAGGAATTTTAACCACAACATTCTTATCAGCAATTGCTTTATATTTTTCTGTAGAAAAACCAGAGCCCAAAAAATTAACTATTATAGATATAATTTTTATTTGGTTTTACATTGTAAATGGCTTCACCATCACTGCTTTTAGTTTATCATCACTAATTACTGAAAAGATACACTATTACACAAGTGGATTTTTAAAATTAATTATTCCTATTTCATTAGTAAGTATTGTTGTTTACTTATATAAAAGAGTTCAGAATAATAGAAAAGATATAATACTTGATAGAGATTTATAACTTTTATATAATTAAATTATGAAACACAAAAGTTGTCATTGGGATCCTGGTCAAAAAAAAATAATAATTGATGGAAGAAAATACACACCACACCATCAAAATACCCACCCAGATGTAATTGTTGGCGCACATTTAGAGGGCGATAACACTGTAGTTGTTACAGTAAAAGAATTTAAAAATAGTCCAAAAGCAAGTGCAAAAGTAATTTTTAAAAATGTTGGAACTAACAGCACATTAACCGGTGGAACGAAGGTTAGGCTTTAATAATATTTTTTATTAATTTATCGACTTCTGAATTTTCTGTATAATCATTTTTAACTACATGATGGACACGGCCATCTGAAAATAGTTTTTTTGCTATACTCATAGATTTTTCATTTTCTTCTTCATATATACAAATAGATTTACCATTATTCTTGTTTAAAACATTAAAAGTTGGAACATCTGTTTCACCATCTCCAAAAAAAATCATATTTTCAAAAGGAACGTGAATGTGATCTCCATAATATTTTTTTTCATTTACTCCCTCTTGATCACTAACATCAAAGGCACCTTTATGAATTCTATAAAGATATTGAACTTTATTTGAATAATTTACAGAAAGTTTTGGCCATATTCCTCTTCCATTTTTATAGATATACTCACAAGCATAAATTTTATTTAATTGATTAGAAAAATCACAACCCTCTATCATATCAGTTAAACCTGAGGAAATAATATAGTGTTCAATTTCAACATTATTTTTTTTTCCAAAACTTTTTATTCTCGTAAACCAGTCTCCTACACCTGGAAATAATATTAACTCTTTTCCATATTGGTTTAATTTTTTTTTTGAAATTTCTACTTTTGCTTGATACATTTTTTCTTCCAATAAGTGCATGTAAGATAAAGTTGGATCTATATTGTTTTTTTTAGAATTTTCAGTAACTGTTACCCAAAAATCTTTAATATCAATTTTACAATCAGGAATAAGTTTTTGATTTTGCATATAACCAGTACATAGAGTTCCATCAAAATCATAGCAAAGAGCAATTTTTTTCATACAATTTAAAACTAAATGAAGTTATTATAATCTTCAAAGAAAATTAACAATTAAGGAGAATATTATGGGATTTAGATCAATATTTACTAAGGGAGTTGCATTATCTCAGGCAGGACGGACAAGTCAACATTCAAGAAAAGCATCGTCTAATGCAAAACAAGCAATGAGTTGTTTTAGACAAGCAAGATCATTAAAAGGTGAAAAAAAAATAGATAAAATGCTAGATGGTTTAAATTATCTATCAAACTCTGTTTTAGAGGTATCAGATAGTATTACGCCAATATCTACCATGAATGCAACAAGTGCATTATTAGCTGATAATATTCAAAAAATGATAAATCAAAGTCAATTAAATATTATTAATAGTCTTGGAAATAAAAAGAAGGTTAAAACAAAACGATGATTTATTATAAATCATAACGTTCTCTTGTAAAAAAAACTTGATCTAGATAATTTTTGTTTAGGTTTTTTGAATATTTTATATATTCTTTCATAAATCTTTGAGCTTCTTTAGAGTCATTAAGCGGTAATACTAGTTCTTCACCAATTTTTCCTCCTTTTCCAAGATTACAATCATTAATATACAATTGTAGACTTTTAAAAAATTGATGTTTAGTACTTTCGGGAAATTTGATCGATGCATCTCTTTCACTTACAAAATCAAAATCATCACAAATTTTTTTTAGCCCTAAATTATGAAGAGATCCTGGAACATATTCAGATGTATGTAAGCCAGGTGAATATATAAATGGATTCTCTTTTTCTAAATCTTTAAGTGCCTCCCCAGTTTTTGGATGTCTATAAATTTGTTCAACAGACCTTATGTGAGCAGCATCATTATAATATTTTTGTCCAGTATAATGAAATATTAGGTCATCAAAAATAAATTTTGCTATATCTTTGGTTAGTTGAAAATAGTAAGGAATTCTTATTCTTCTTAAATTAAACTTCTCAAGTTGCTTCATTTTATTGTTATCAGAATTAATAACTGTTGATGAGTAATAGTGCTTGTCACCATCAAATTCGAAGATTAAAGCTTCAACATCTTTATTATATCTATCTTTAAAGAAACCCTTTTCTTTAGGCAAAATGACAAAATCGGGCTCAATCATGTAATGGAAATTTAGTTTTCTATTTTCATAAAAATTTCTAATAAATTGCCGCGTTTCTTTTTTATTATTTATTATTTTACAGTCTTTAATGAATTCTCTTAAAGCATATCCAAAAAGTTTTTCTGATAATTCATTAGCTGCTTGTGTTTCCTCACCTTTTAAATTTTTAACAAAGTTTAGTTTCCAGTAAGGGACAATTATATGTGAAACAGGTAAAATTCTTTTTTCAGATCTTTCACGATAATACAGATTGTCATTAGGATATTTTTTATCAGGCATTTAGATCTTTAAATTAGAAAACCACACATTAAATTTTAGATTAAGATGTCAGTCAACTCATCAAGAGTATATTGTTCCTCATCGTTTGAAACAAAAAAAGTTATTTGATTATCACTTTCATAATGATCAAAGAATATATCACTAAACTTTCCAAAAGTTTCTTTATCTTCTTCATTATTTTTAATGTCTATTTTTGGATAAGCTTTTTTAATTTGATCATTTACATAAACTTCGTACCATATTCCATCATCTGTCGCCTTGTGATAACCACGATCCCATACATCAACATTAAGATATTCTAGAGGATCAGATATAAAGTCAGGATTTATTTCTTCATTCCAAACATCTTGTTTTTTCATAGCATTTCTCTCAATTAATTTTTTTTAACTCCATATTACTTAATTTTAATATTATTTTGAATAGAAATATACTTTTTAGTAACAGAATTTTTATATTTCTTAATTGAAATAAAGTTAACCATAATGTTATTTTAGATTATGAAAAACATTATTTCAAGATTTATCAATTAAACATTATGTCAAAAAGAATTTTTAGAATAGAATTTGGTAGTATGGGTGGCGAATTAGTAGTTGGAAAAGTAGATGAAAAATTTGTTGAATATTGGATAAACAAAAGTTCAGATGAACTTGTACAATTTTTGCATAATTGGGATTTTAGAGATCCTAATGAACCAGTACATAAAAACATTCCACTTCCAAGAGAAAGCTTTAATGCCTGGAATGAGATTGATGATATAGAGCACGCTAATAATTGTTATTCTGATGCTGGCATATTTATAAATGAAGTTAAAAAAGATAATTTATATTCACGAGATAACGAGGAAAAAATAGAAGCTTATTGCTTATATGGTAGAGAGGCATATTTTGATGAAAACAATAAAAGTGAATTAGAGGAAAATATAAAAAATAACAATCAAGAAATAGAATCTTATGTTCCTGTTATGAGCTTTATGTCTACAGAAAAAGGTGATCTTGGTTGCTATTTTGTTGAAACTGACGGTGAAGATTTTGATCCAAAAAAATTAGCTTATTCAGTTCTTGAAACTAATTTGTCAGAAATAATTGATAAGGTATGGTATAATAAAAAAGTATTAGATATTAATTTTGATAATTCAGGATCAACAGGAAAAGGTGATTATGCTAGGGTTGGCTATATGAATATAAAATGGTATGATAAAAATAAATCTGATGATGATCTCAAAGATGCTTGGGATGGTTACGACAGCCAATAAAAAATATGACTTATAAAGAATTAATTGAAGAATGTAAAAAAAGAGGTTTTACCATTGTTGATGATAATGGAAAATTTTCTGTCTTAGATAAAAATGGTAAAAAACATCCATTAAATTCTGAAGATATGAAAAAGTACAAATCTGGAAAAGAAGAAGTTCCATCTTACTTTTTAGAACTTTTGGATGTTTTGTAGATTTTATCAAACTCTTAATTTTAATATATAAAAATTTACTGAATATAAAATTTAGAAGAGGATCTATGATCACAAAAGTGAATGAAAATTATATTTTAACAAAAACATTAATTCTTAGTGGTATTCAGTGTGAAAAAAAACTTTGGTATGATAAAAATGACAAAATCAAAGTAGGCGCTAAAGCTTTATTTGAAGCAGGTAATAGATTTAATGATACCATTCGAAAGCATTATGGTCAGGGTTTAGATTTGTCAGATGAATTTGATCCTAAAATAGCAATTAATAAAACTAGTGAAGCAATTAAATCAAGTAATGTTAATGTTATTTATGAAGGTGCTTTTCAATTTAAAGAAACTTATATTCGAGCTGACGTTTTATTAAAGAACAATGATAGTTGGACTATGCTGGAAGCTAAAGCTTCCACTAATATTAAAGACATAAATATTTATGATGTTGCTATTCAAAGTTATATAGCAAAGCAAAATGGATTAAATTTAAATTCAAACAAGCTGATAAATATTAATAAGGAATTTATCTATCAAAATAATGAAAATTATTCTAATTTAATTAAAGAGATTGAAATAACTGGTGATGTTTTAAAAAAAGAGAAAGAAGTTAAAGAATTAATAAAAAATAGTCTCTCAATTGTTAAAGATTTATGCCCCAATAAAGAAGTTGGATCACATTGTAAAAATCCTTACCCCTGTAATTACCTTGATCGTTGTTCTCCAGCAGAAGCAGATATTCAAAATCCTAGTTTTAAAATACTTCCTTACTATGGAAAAAAAATTGAAAAATATTGTAAAGAAAATGATATTGAAAAATTAGAAGCTATTCCTAAAGATTTATTGCAAAGTTCCAGAAAAGATTACGCAGATAGTTACCATTATATTATTCAACAAGCTCATATTAAAAATACACCTTGGGTTAATCCAGAACTTCCAAAACAATTCAAAAATTGGAAATGGCCATATTATTTTATGGATTTTGAAACTGTCCAACAGACTATACCTATTATAAAAAACACTAAACCGTTTGAGCAGCTACCATTTCAATGGTCAATCCACAAATGGAGTAAATTTGATCAACCTCTCGAAGAATTTTCATTTCTAGATTTTCAAAATCAAGATATGGAATTAAATTTTCTTAAAAAACTAGTTGAAACCTTAGGCAATCAAGGAACTATTTTTGTACACAACCATCCTTTTGAAAAAGGCGTTTTAAATCGATTAAAAGAAAAACCTAATTTGAATTTATATTCCAGTAAAATAGATATGATTATTGATAGAATTATTGATACTTTGGAATTAACTAGAAAAAATTTTTATTCTCCTAAAATGTTTGGAAAATATTCACTTAAAAAAATTGTAAAAGGTATACCAACAAAAATTTCCTATGAAAGTAATGAAGAAAATTCAGTTAGCGATGGTGGTGATGCTCAATTAGCTTGGTTTAAATATACAGATCCAGCAACTACAACTGAAGAAAAAACAAATTATAAAAAAGAACTCCTTAAATATTGTGCTAAAGATACAAAAGCTATGCATGATTTAATCTTTTATTTTTTACAATTAAAATGAACAAAATTATCAATTCATTTTTAATACGAATTCACTTCAAATTCACTTCAGTTAGTTCTTCTTCCTTCAATTCTATAGTCTTATTCAACAATTTTTATTTTTAAAAAAATTGAAGTAATTTTTAAGTTTATTGTAAATAAACAAGTATTTGATGGTGCCCCCGCACGGAGTCGAACCGCGGACCTATTGATTACAAATCAATTATAAAACTTTAAATAAATATTTGTTTTCAACGAAATTTAATATTTAATATTGATCTAGTCACACTAGCGTCACAGTGATAGAATTATAATTGATATGGTTAGATTTAATTTATGGCCTTGGTCGAATTCTTTAAGAATATGGAAGGCAGCACTTACAAAAGAACGTATGACCTTTTCAGAAAAAGCTGAAGATAATGGAATTGATTATTTAAATAATGAAGTATGCGATTGTATTACATCAATTTGTAGGAAGAAAAAAATAGATGATAAAGGTTTAAATTTTAGAGAAATAGACATCAAAATAAATGGGATAATTTTTCAACATTTAAAAGAATTTTATGACGGTGGGGTTGCTGATTTTGAAACTTACTTGATTAATGTTTTTTTCTATTATTTTGGAAAAGCTAATAATGACTTAATGCAAGATGAATTTTCACACTTTAAAAAATTGTTTGATGATATGCCAGATGAGTTTCGAAAAGGCATTCAATTAGCAAAAAAATCTAAGGATAAAAAAAAAATATTACTTAGAGAATTGTTAAAAAGTGAGTATTTAAATTAATGAAAAACTATTGCAAATTTAAACTTCCGTCACACTAGCGTCACACTCACTATAGAATTTTGATTAAAACTTAGTTTTGGAAAAAAATTTAACGTTGAATTTATTGAGTGATGGTGCCCCCGCACGGAGTCGAACCGCGGACCTATTGATTACAAATCAATTGCTAAAGTTTAAATAAACATTTGTTTGCAATAATAATCTCCAAATATTTTTAGTCTGGTCACAATCTAGGCACAGTGGTAGTGTTTGAAGATGAAAAAACTTTTAAGTATTATGGTCCTAGGTCTTATTTTGAGTTCTAATGCTTATGCTGAAATAATTTTTAAAAATTGTGATTTATCTCCAAATTTAGGAAAAACCGATATTAAGGTGTTTTTAGAAAAAAATGTAATTGAAATGCATCATTATGATGATGAGGATATAAGGATTTTTGCAATCGAAAAAACTGAAGGATCAAATGTTTATGCTAAAAGGTTGATAGGGAACCCTAGTGATAGTGAAATTAAAGAATGGAGTACGCACGACCAAAACAGATACTTTAATTTAATAAATGAAAATATAGATGAAACCTTTTTGTTAAATTATAACAATGGTTTTGTAAGAAGTATCTTAAGATTACACAATGGAGCTGACCAAGTGTTTGTAGATATTTTCAAGGATGATAATCCTAAAGAACAAATAGAAACTAATTGTAAAGTTGTAAACTTATATGAAAAAACAGAGGATACAGTTTCAACATCAAGCACTACCCAAGATCAACAATATAATTCTACACCTAAATTTGCATTGGTAGAAAAAGATAAATTTTATTATAAGCAATTAAATAAATATTCAAGAATGCCAGAAGCAGTACTTTGCATTTCATATATAAATGCTTATGGATGGTATAAAAGAGAAAAAAAACAGGCAATAAAATATGAAGTTATAGAAACTAGAGGTATTAATTGTGATCGTTATATGGATGCTGCATATTATGATAAACAAAGAAGATCAAATGAGATTGCAGACGCAACAAAAAAAGCATTTGATTCAGGTGTTGATGCCGCTTATGGAGTTACACCAGAATCACAAAGAGGCAACAAAATGGTTTGTACGACTCAACGAATAGGTTCAAGCGGTATGGCAAAAACAACTTGTAGGCAAAAATAATTTAGTGAAAAAACTTTTAAATGACCACTTGATCTTGGCACAATCCTGGTCCAATCCTGGCACAATTAACTTTTAAGTTAAATTAAATCTTAACATTGCAAAAATAATTAGTGTTGATTTTATTGAGTGATGGTGCCCCCGCACGGATTCGAACCGCGGACCTATTGATTACAAATCAATTGCTCTACCAGCTGAGCTACAAGGGCTTATTGTCTAAACTTTGTTTTTTAGTTTAAAAGAGGATGTAAATCAATGCATAAATTTTAAATATAAAACATGGTTTGTTAATTACTAATTGTAATTGAATTAAGTATTATTGATCTTTTAACTCTACTTAAACTTCTTTTTAAATCAAATAATGATTTAGGATTTTTAACGATGATGTCAAATGTATTAATTTCATTTAATTTACAATTAAATTTAAATTCAAATTCTTGATTATTATTTAGAATAATCTCTTCTTCTTGGTTCTTGTTTAAAATTAAAGTTAATTCAACAGGTGATACATTATTATAAAATTTCTCTAAATCAAATTTAATTAAAGATCTAGTTTGACAATCTTTCCCCCTGATTCTAAACAATATAGTTGATAAATAACCTTCCATAATGTTGCCCGACTCATAATCAGAATTATTCCAGCCAAAACCAGCTACTTTTGAATGTTCTTTTCTAAAATCAATTAAATTTTTTTTATCCAAGTTTATTAAATTATATTTTGCGACCCTTTTTTTAGAAGCACTTTTTTTTTTAATATTATCACTTGATATCAACCAAAGTTTATCAGCATAATAATAATTTAGACTTTCACCATAAAGATACCTCAAATTTCTAACATAGTTTTCATTATCAGAAACAAAAATAGTCTTATTAAATATATCTAAATTTTTTTTATTAAAAATCTCAATTAGATTATATTTTTCTTTTTCTATAGATTCTCTATTATATCTTGCTAAATAAGATATATCAGTTTGTCTAAAATTTTCTATTTGAAGATATTTTGACATTTTATGAAAAATTCTTGAGTTATTTTTTGGTTCTAATAATCGAATTTGATCAAATTTATTTGATAGATTGTTCCATATTTCATCTTTGATTTCATTATCTTGAGATTTAGATACATATTGAGACCCCAGTTTATATTTTACAAGTCCTGGATATAGGTCAATTATTTGTAATAATAACAATATAAAAATTATTAAAGTTGGGCTCTTATCTTTAAAACTTTTAAAAATAAATATTATTCCAAAAATAAAAATTAAATAATAAACTGGCCAAATAAGCCTTCCACTTGCTCGAAAAGAACTGAGTATAAGATATATATAGTCATTTAATGGTATTGTTAAAATATTTATTTCTCCAAAATTAACTTTATGAGATATAGCAAATATTAAAAAAGGTAGACTGATAAATAGTAATTTTCGATTACTATATAAAATTTCATATTTTTTATAAAACAAATTCCATATAAATAAAAACAAAAATATTATCCCTGAAATTCCAAGATAAGCAAAGCCTTCTTTTTCACCATTTTGATACTGTTGTATTGGTAGAAATAACGACCAATTAAAATCCTCAAAATTATTACTTCCTTGTGGATTGAAAAAACTATTTAAATTAAAATTATAAAAACCATAGCCCCAACTGAAACCATCATCTAAATTTATTGTAAAATACCCAACTACATACATTGAGGATAAAACAAATATTAACGTTATGAATGATTCAACAATGAGTGATTTCAAACTAATTTTTTTTTTAAAAAGATCGTAAGTATCTTTAAAAATATAAAACAAAACAATCATTATCGTAAAATAAAAATTAATTAAAATCGATAAAATCGTAATAATATTTCTATTTAATAGTTTGTTTTTGTTTTGATTAATTTCAAAATAAAAAGCTGATAATATTATCCATTGACCAAATAAAGCCAGATGTATTCCAACTCTATTAATTAATATTGTTGAAATACAAAAAAATAAGCTTGAAATTAAGGAGAAAATCAACTTATTTGTTAGCTTATAAATTATCTTAAAGGAAAAAAATAATTGAAGGTATAAAGATAGTAATATCCATAATGAAAAATATTGGAAATTATTTGGCAAAAAATTATTAAAAATTTTGAAAAATATTGCAAATAAAGGTATCGAGTCATTGTGTACTATGCTGCCTTGATAATAAATACCAAAATTAGGATTGGAACCTATGGGAAATCTCCAAATATCATCTCTAAAATAATTCCATCCAATTTGATAAATTGGAAGATCTTTAGAATTGAACCAATCAACATTTGTTGGTTTTATGTAGTTAAAACCAAGTAAATAAAATGAAAAAAAAATTGCAGCAATAATTATAAAAAATTGATATTTATAAAAAATGTTTTTTTTCACTTAAGTTGTGTTATTTAATATATTATTGTTATTAATTCTAAAGATTTTCAGTTATATCTTTAGTCAAATTTTTTAGCATTTACAAATAACTTGAACATAATTACTTATAAAGCAAAACATTATTAAATCTAGCTTAGTTACAATAATCTTCACTTAATGGAGTGATTATTAATTTAAAACATTGCATAAATCAATATTTAAAATTTTAATATGATTCTCATAATTTTACACAACAAATTGTCATGTAACTTTTTGAATTAATTGTTATCTATGTTTATAAATTTTAAATTAACAAATTTTATGATTAAATATGATAATAATAAATATGCTTAATAAAAAAAAATTACTTTTTTTTTGGATTATTACAATTTTAATCGCAATTATATTTACTTTTAAAAACCATCAAAAAATTCAATCACTTAAAAACAAATTAAAAAATAAAATAAGCTTCAATAAAAATTTTAATCAAGATAAAATAGTTAACTCAGCATATTATTCATTAAATTTAAAAAAGATTGTAATCCCTGTAAGATCGAAATATGGAGGCATTGAGTCAATTGATAACAAAATTTACTATGTGTCTGGAGACTCTGAATTTTTTCAATTAAAAAAAAATGGAAATAAAAAAAATGAATATCATTTCATTCCTCTATCATTAGAAAAAATTAATAATAATAAAGATGAGTTTATTAAAAAGAATGAATCACTATTAGGCCGTAATAAAGCTTGGGCCTTTTTTGGAATTAAAGATCTATTAATTGATGAATTTAAATCTTTTGAAAATAAAGTGCTTTTGATAAGTTCGTTAGATTTTAATAATAAAGATGATTGCTATAAGATGTCCCTATATTTATCAGAAATAATAAATGAGGATAAATTAGAAATTTCAAAGTGGGAAAAAATTTTTTCTTCACAAAAATGCTTATCAATAAATTTAACAAAAAAACCAAAATTTGCTGCTGCTTCTGCTGGCGGAAGAATAGCCAAGCTTAATGATGATAATATTTTACTAAGTTTAGGTGATTTCTATGCTGATGGAGTTAATGGTCCCATGCTTAGTCAAGATTTAAATAATGATTATGGAAAAATAATAAAAATAAACATTAAAGATAAAAAGTATGAAATCTTTAGTTATGGTCATCGTAATCCACAAGGACTCTATATAGACGAAAATGAAAATATTTTTTCAACAGAGCATGGTCCACGTGGTGGAGACGAGCTTAATTTAATTGAACAAGATAATAACTATGGGTGGCCATATGCAACATTTGGTACAAGTTACAAATCAAAAAATGCTTATCAAGGTGAGACAATCACATCCGCAACCAAAAACAAAAACAAAAGAGTGTGGCCTATAGATAAAACCAATAATACACATGATAATTACACAAAACCAATATTTTCTTGGGGTAATACATTTGGTGTATCAAATCTAATTATTTATGAAAATAGATACTTTGATAAATGGAATAAAAATATTATAGTTTCATCACTAGCTGCAAAAAAATTAGTGAGATTTGTGTATGATTATGAAGACCGTTCTATTCACTATCTAGAAAATATACATATCGGACAAAGAATAAGAGATATTATTCAATTAAAAAATGGCAACATTGTTTTATTGACTGACACCAAAGAATTTAAAAAAATAAACAAAAATAGTACAGAAATTATTGTAATAAGTAATTCAGAGAATTAAAATCTTTTTTAATCTTATTTTTTAATTATTTTTATTAAAAATAATTTAATTAAACCAAAAAATGACTGCAGTATTAAATGCAAATTTACAGCACTTTCTCCTCTTTCTCTATTTTTAAAAGTAGAATGAATTTCCATTATTTTTAATTTAGATTGATGAATTTTGAGTAAAATTTCAGAGAGCACGATAAAACCATCTCCAATATTTCCACAATCATTTACTATAGTTTTTACAGCTTTTTTTGAATAAATTCTAAATCCATTTGTATAATCTGTTATTTCTATCTGAAGAAAAATTTTTGCTAATAGGTTTGCTAACTTTGAAAAAATTCTTCTTTCAACACTCCAATTGTGAATTTTACTTTTAGGTAGATATCTACTTGCTATTAATAAATCACAATTATTTTTTAAAAAAAAATTAATATTTCTATTTAATTCACCTGGCTTGTGTGAAAAATCAGCATCCATTTCAATAAATATTTTATTATTTTTAACACGCAGGGCATTTTTAAGACCAAATAAAACTGCTGAACCTCTACCTTTTTTATTTTTTCTAATAATGAAATTTATTCTACCTTTGTTTTTGTATATCTTATGAATTTGTGAATTTTTAGTGTCATCAATGATTAAAATTTTACAACTTGGAATAAATTTATGAATTGAATTTGTAAGTTCTAGAATATTTTTTTCTTCATTAAAAGTAGGTATTATGATGATTAAATTTTTCATTTTAACATAGAAATTTTAATTTATTTTCTGAATAAAATATATACATGAAGTGCTTCTTATATTAAAATTTATTATTTAATGTTTTTAATTAAGTTTTTTATATATTATTAGAAATTAAATGAAAAAAAATGTAATAATCTTTATCCCATCGATTGAGGATGGAGGTGTAGAGAAAAATCTTTATGAAGTTAGTAATTACTTAAGTAAAAATAATATTAATATAGAAGTAATCACTTGTAATGACAACATGTCTTTTAAATTTTCAAAAAATGTAAAATTTATTGGTACTAAAAATTTTTTTTGGCATAATAAGAGCAGATATATAAAATATTTTTTATGTTTAATAATCCTTTTTATCACCCTGATTAAAAAGAAAGAAAAAACTTTAGTATTTGCATTTCAAGCAAATATTTATGCTATTATTATAGCTAAAATTTTGAATGTAAAAATTATAACTAGATCTAATTCAGCCCCATCAGGATGGTCAAAAAATTATATTAAAAACTCAGTTTATAAATTTATTATTAAATTATCAAATGATGTCATGGTTAATTCAATTGAATTTAAAAAATCCTTTGAAAAAAAATTTAAAGTGAAAGTTGCGTGTATTTACAATCCCTTTAATAAAAATTTTATAATTGATAAACTTAAAAGTAAAAAAAAATTAAAATTTTTTAAAAAAAATTATTTAAATATAATTAGCGTAGGTAGATTGACAGATC
>Ga0209632_10001912_pt1 | contig 20553 bp, 18 predicted proteins | sample COG_10_FD_184754 | JGI IMG/M metagenome (GOLD analysis project Ga0209632, IMG submission 184754) | Pelagic Microbial community sample from North Sea - COGITO 998_met_10 (SPAdes) (version 2) | ecosystem: Environmental > Aquatic > Marine > Neritic zone/Coastal water | place: Helgoland, sampling... | reverse complement strand
TTGTTGACCTAGGGGGGAAAAATGGCTGAAGAATTAATTGAAGACAAGTTAGCTGATTTATCTGGAACTGAAAAATCAGCAATATTAATGATGCTCCTTGGTGAAGAAGAGGCGGCTTCCGTCCTTACCAATTTGTCGCCGCGAGAAGTCCAGCATTTGGGTACTGCGATGTACTCTGTGACTGGAGTAGACCAAGTTACTGTTAATGCGGTGCTAGACGAATTCTTAGAAACGATCAAAAAACAAACTGGTCTCGGGCTTGGAGCCGGACGTTACATTGAAAATGTTATGGTGCGTGCTCTTGGCGAAGATAAGGCCCAATCGGTGCTTGGCCGTATTACTCCTGCCAGTACAGAGTCAGCCATCGATATTTTGGATTGGATGGATGCGCGTGCAATCTCTGAGCTGATCAGTGATGAACACCCACAAATTAAAGCTCTTATAATTTCATATTTAGATTTTGGATTGGGAGCAGATGTTTTAACTTTGTTACCTGAAGATATCCAGGCAGATTTAGTTAGGCGAATTGCTACTCTAGAAACAGTGGAGCCGGGCGCCGTAAAGGAGCTAGAGCGTGTGATGAAACAAAAGTTTGCTGCGAATACTTCTTTGCGGGCATCGAAGATTGGTGGTGTGAAAGCTGCAGCTAAAATTATGAACTTCACTAAAACAGATATGGAATCTAGGATATTGGGTGCGATCAGAAAGCAGGATAAGGACTTAATGGCCGAAATTCAGGATAATATGTTTGTCTTTGAAAATCTTGCAGGTTCTGATGATCGGTCATTGCAGACATTACTGCGATCTGTAGACCAAGATGTTCTTATAATTGCAATGAAAGGAGCTGATTCCGGTCTACAAGATAAATTGTTGGCATGCATGTCAACGCGGGCCGCTGCTAACATTCGCGATGAGATGGAAGCGTTGGGCCCCGTGAGGCTTACGGAAGTACAAGAAGCGCAAAAACAGATCATTAACGTCGCACGAAAACTTTCTGATGATGGAACAATTGTCTTAGCGGGTCGCGGTGGAGAGGAAATGGTCTAATGAGCCTGAGTGATTTAGACAATATTGACGAAGCCAGTTCGTTAACAGGCTCTGATCTGAAAGGTTTACTGAAAGCAGCCAGATTAACTAAATATGTGTCTGATAGTGCGGGTAATGTTGCTCCAGCGACATTTAAGAAATCAGCAAATTTATTTGACTTGGTGCGATCTAAAATTGAAACTTCTGAGACTTCGGTTCAGCCTGATGAAGCGAAAGGTTCTTTGTTAGAGGCTGCAACTGGCGCTATCGAAGATTATTCTGAAATTTTACAAATAGATACTGAAGAGTTGCAAGCTGAACAATTAGAGAACGATGAAGAAATTATAGCCGATGCGCCAATTGATGAACTTACATCAACTGATGATATCCCACTATTTGTATTTGACGATACTCCAGGGAATCTGGTTGAGGACATTAATATAGGTGTGTCTGAAAGTAGCAGCGTCCTAACTGAGCTAGACACTAATTTAGATTCTAAGGTTGGTTTAACTGATCCAGAAAACATTCGGGAAAATGATAGCCAAGACAAAAACTCTAACGAAGATCCATCTATGACCGCTGAATTAGAATATGAGAAGCTGTTACAAATAGAGAAAGATAAATTTCAAAACTTATCTGAAACTTTGTTTTCGGTATCGCAGACGATAGTAGGAGCGACAGAAGAAAAACTTAAAGCATTTATTTTAGAGACCGCATCTAAACTCTCAGGTGAAAAAATTGATGAGATCCCTGAAAAGTACTTGAGTAAAATTTCGGGGATTATGGAGGAAATTTCTACCAATGCTGATGAGATCACAGTCACACTAAATAAAGAGGATTTTGCTGCTGTAAAGGAAGCGAAAAACTTTAAAGATTTTTTATACATTTTTGATGAAAACGAAAAATTAATGCGTGGTGAATTTAAAATAAAAAGTGGGAAACTGACTGGTCAAGTTAAATTATATGAAAACTCCGTTATTAATTTAGAAGCAGATGTACCGTGAAAACTGTGATGAGAACGGACAATGTGGGTTCAATTTTAGAGCGGGCATTTCAGCAAGCTGAGACTCACGTGGCTTTAAGAACCGAGACACAGTTATCTGGTCAGGTCATAGCTTGTAATGGGCAATTAATTGAAAGTAGTCCGTTCCCTGCGTCTATTGGTAGCCAGTGTACAATAAAAACTCGGCAGGGGATAAACGTCCAAGCAGAAGTAATAGGTTTTAAAGAAAATATAAATTTAATTTTTCCTTATGAAAATAACTCTGAAATTTTTAGTGGGGACAAAATCTTTTTATCAGGTATGAGCAAAGATGTTGAGGTCGGATCCGATCTTCTAGGTAGAGTAATAGACGGTTTAGGGCAACCATTAGATGATAAGGGTCCAATTGTATCTACCAATAAGGTCAGCATAAATGGTGAATACATCAACCCATTTGATCGCGGTGAGATATCTAGTGTTTTGAATGTTGGAATTAAAAGTATCAACGCGCTTACCACTATTGGATGTGGGCAAAGAATTGGGATCATAGCGGGATCTGGTGTTGGTAAGTCCGTTCTGCTTTCAATGATCACACAAAATTCAGAAGCTGAAGTTATAGTAGTTGGTTTGATAGGAGAACGGGGTCGTGAACTGGCTACCTTCACTCGTGAGATAACCGCATCACACTCAAACAATAAAGTTGTAATTGTGGCTGTGCCTGCTGACCAATCCCCACTGCTAAGAATTCAAGGTGCCAAGCGCGCCACCAGTATCGCGGAGCACTTCAGGGACGAAGGCAAAAAGGTGTTGCTGATTTTAGATTCCCTGACGCGCGTGGCGCATGCTCAAAGAGAATTGGGCTTAGCTGTTGGCGAACAACCAACTTCTCGTGGTTATCCGCCATCAGTAATTTCTTTGATACCAGCGTTAATTGAAAGAACGGGCGTTGGAATAAAATCTACAGGATCGATCACGTCAATTTACACTATTTTAGCCGACGGCGATGATACAGTATCTGACCCCATAGTTGATAACGCTCGCGCTATTTTGGATGGACACATCATTTTGTCGAGAAAACTCGCGCAGCAGGGAATTTATCCAGCTATTGATGTTGGAAACTCAATAAGCAGAATTATGATTGACTTAATTACTCCCGAACAAGCTAAAAATGCCCAAAAACTGCGTAAGTTAATCTCGGTATACCAAGAAAACCAGGATCTACTTTTGATGGGTGGCTACGTCCAGGGACAAGATACTGATCTGGATGAAGCGGTACAGAAATGGCCTGATATTGTGAAGTTCCTGCACCAAGATAAGAATGCAAAATTTTCATTTTCTGATGCAAACAGAATGATGTCAGAATTAGTAGCTTAGGGGGTTCACGTGTCAAAACATAGAATATTAGATATTTTACGACGTAAAAGTCAGATTAAAAAAATAAAAACCCAATCTGAAATGAAAGATAATTTGTCAAGAATTGAAAGTACCAAAAAGTTAGAAACAGATTTGGATTTTAATATTGACGAAACTATTGAAATTGGAGTTGAGCAGGTGGGTTATAACCTAAGGGTAAACAGCCAGCTTCGTCAAAATATGATGGCTCAAAAAGAAATTGTAGAAAATAGATTGGAATTTCTATCTACGCAACAAATACAACTGCAGAAATTAGTTCAACATGAGCAAATAAAGGCAAAAAAAATTACAGAAAAATACAATGAATTTGTTGAGAAGGTTCAAATTCAAAAGGAGATAAAACAGTTGGATGATATCTTAATCCAAAGAAAAGTTTAGTTGGTATGAAAATTGCTCCCATTCAAGTAATCGAATTGGAGGTTTTTTAATGGCAATAGCGTTAAATGCTGGCTCAAACCCAAACGGACAGACGCCAGCTATTGGAGCCTACGGTGAGGGTAATGGCGAAAAAAATTCTTTACTTGGTAATTTTGGTGATCTTTTAACTTTAATCTCGGCTGACGCTGAAAACGCACTATATAAAAATAAATCTACATCTACTATGACTGCAGAACAGACAAGCGAAGCACTTTTAGCTTTCGCAGAATCCGGAAATGAAGATGCAAAACTTGTAATTTCTACCATTTTGCAAAGAGTGACGTCTGAAAATAACTATCAATTAAATTTAAATGAAGGTATTCCAACATCTTCCTTCCTTGAAGCCAAAATTGAAAATAGGCTAGGACAACAAAATTTGTTGAAGCCTACCAAAATAATTGAATTTTTGAGCGTTGCGGACGTTAAAGTTTTTGTAGAAGACTTTCTAGCAGCAAATGGAGAAAATTTTGTAGAAACAGCGCTTGTAAATAAAAATGATGGTCCAATAAGTGAGTATGATGGAGTCCCGGAAATGCCACTTGCGAAAACTACTGACTTTGTTGGAACTACTTTAGTTTCTGAGATATCAAGATTAACTGCTGGTGGTCCAATTACTACAATATTGGATACTGAGAACGTTAATGGTGCATCCCCTCAAGTAAGCCTGGAAAAGAATTTAAGTTTAGATACCAATAATATTGACACAGGAATTTTGAAAATTGAGCATATTGGTCATTTAAATTCAACAGTGAGAAACTCACTGACAGAGAAAAAGCAGACAATATTAGATGCGGTGAAAGATATTTTAAAGGTCAATTCAGCAAGTCTGGAAATTGGCAATAAAGTGCCTTCTGAGGTAATTTTTGATCTCCGGGATCTAAAAGAAGCTATAGCTATTGAGGTTTCGACACTCGTAGAAAATGACCAAGGAATTAAGGTACCAATGGAAATGGTAATTCCTTACACATTGCGTGTAAATTTCCAAAATGAATTAACAGAATCTCTACCAGTGGATATGGTTGAAAATAAATTTGATATTTTAGAAGTTACTAAGATAACTCTTGATAAAAATTTAATTGAACTGCCACTGCCCGGTGAGGCAAATGATATAGAAAACACCCATACGGAACAAAAGTCATTTACAGTTAAAGGTGGAGAATTACTTCTCAATGCGACTCCAACGTTGGAGCGCAAACTTGTTATTGGGATTGCCATTCCAAAAAACTCTATTGTGAACAAATTGCCTGACTTTGTAAAAATTCAAATAAACTCAGTAAGCAGGGAAGAATTAGCAGTCAAAATAAATTCAAACCCCAAAATTAATAAAGAATATTTGACATCTAATTTAATTAAGCTGCCAAAAGGTCAATTAAATGATGATAATCCCATTCGTTTGGCAAAAAATATGGAAATATTGTTAACAGCATTAGGAGAAAAGAATAACGATCGCGTAGACGATACACACATAGTCTCAATAAATAAATCAAGTAAACTTTCGCAGCAAACTTTGCCAAACTTGGCGCGCATAGAGCTGGTGGATACAAAAACTCCACCGAATAATTTTATTAATAATTCGTTTGCTGGACTAAGTTCTATAAGTGAAAAAAGTGCCACTCCCAAACCTAACCTGCATGGTATAGACAGGCTATCCGTCATAGTAACTACTGGTCTAAATGGTGTTCTAGATGGTAGAAAACAAAGTTCAAAAACCTTAGATACAACGAGCACTCTCGCTTTGGGGCCAAATATAAGTTTTATCAATAATAAAGACTTATGGAGATCTGGGCCAAAGGAGAAGTTTGCGAATCTAAGTGAACAGTCCAATATTACCACTGATGGCTCGGTAAAATCTATTTTTGAAATGCTAAATACTAAAAGTGTCAGTAGAAAACTTTTGGGTCCTGCAGAGATTAAAAAAATATTCCAGTCCCAGAACAATTTAGCATCGTTGGCTCCAGCTGGGGATAAGCCAATCAATCAACTGTTACCAGGTAGTGAAAGGAATATTTCCACAAATAATTCGCCGAATTTACCATCCCTATTTGAAAGTAAAATCTCATTGTATGAGGCACAATATGCCTCTAGATTAGGCATGGCTGTTATCGAAAAAGTGAGGGCAGGCCAAGAGAACTTTGATATCCACCTGACACCTGAAAGTTTTGGAAAAATTAAAGTTAACGTCAACCTCGACTTTCGGGCTATGGATGTAAAGATTTTTACTGAAACACTAGGTGCTGCGGCAATTTTCAAGGACCACGAAAACACACTGCAGCAAATTATGGAACAAAACGGCATGAAACTTGCTAGTTTCTCTGTAGGATCACAAAATAGTAATGATCAACATAGGCAATTCGGAAACCAAAATAAAGATAGAACAACAGGAAAAGTTGCTGGGCGCGGAAACAAAGATTTGATTGCGTCCGATATGTTGGAAAATTCTAAGGATGAACCTTCTGGTTTAAACCTTATCGCTTAGGAAAATGAAATGGCAGAAGAAGTAAAACCAAAACGAAATTTTTTAAAATTAGGTCTATTTGTAATGGGCCCTATTGCGCTTTTGGGCGTTGGCGTAGGTGTTGGAGCTTTTTTATTCATGCCCACACAGAGCCCTGTTGAACAGGTTGAGGCACTAATTGAGAAAAAACTCAAAGAGGCTGGCCAGCTGCCTAGTGTGGCCGGAGACGACGAGGAAGACGATGGGCCCCAGAAAGTGACTAAAGATACTCCAGTTAGTGAAAACTTCGTTACCAGTTACTATAACTTTGCTGACAACTTTACTACAAACTTAAAATCTTCAAAACAATTTTTACAAGTTAGTGTTGGAGTTTCAACGCAGTATGATGAAACTGTAATTGAAAATGTGGAAAAACATCAAATGGCTTTGCGGTCGGAAGTTCTTGGTACAATTGGTACTTTTACGGTTGATGATGTAGAAGGAAAATTGGGACGGGATGATCTAGCAGACAAAATTAAAGATGCAATAAATATGAAACTAGAAGACCTTGAGGGTTTTGGTGGCGTAGAAGGTGTACATTTTACATCTTTTGTACTTCAATAATAGGACGAGATAGACATGGTTGGCTCTCGCAAGCTATCAAACGATGAAGTAGAGGCCCTATTAAGTGGTCTCTCAACTAACGACTCAGCGGATAGCGGTGTTACCGCCTTTGATCCCACTGCCGTGCGCGATTTTGATTTTGGATCTGAGGATTTGTCTCTTCTTGGTGATTATTACGCTTTGCGGATGATCAATGAAAAGATTTGCCGGTTTACTCGCTCAGTTTTTTTACCAATGCTCAGAATAATGCCACGCATATCATCTTTTCCACCTGAGGTTAAAAGTTTTGATGAATATGTGGAAACATGTGACCATTTCGTAAGTGTTACGAACAATCGGTTAGATGCGTTGCGCGGCAATTCTCTGTTAATAATAGAGTCATCTTTTATATCCATACTCACAAATTCTTATTATGGTGGTTCGAAAATTACTGATTTGCATAAGTCAAAGGGTGAATTTACGTCTACTGAAAATCGAATTATTGAAATAATTACGGATGGAATGAATAGGGCACTTGAGGCAGCCTGGAAGGACTTGTACGTCACGCACTTTGAACCTCAAACACGAGAAGAAAATATTCAATTTGTTTCATTCGTTGATGGTGCCGATACTGTCATAGTATGTTCATTTATGGTTGAAATGCCAAATACTGAACCTGCCAACTTTGACGTACTTTATCCATTGCAAACACTGAAGCCAATTTCATCACAGCTAAGGTCTAGGGTGCAAACTGAATTTGTGCAGGATGATAGAACTTGGAAACAAAAGATGGAGCAGGCGGTACTATCAATTCCTCTTGTTTTGTCTGCAGAATTAGCTAAGCCAAAAACAACTTTAGGACTTTTAATGAAAAGTGCAGTTGGTGATTCATTTCCTATGGCTATGCCAGAGGATATAATAATTAAAGTGTCGGGAGAGCCTGTTTACCACGCCGAAATTGGTACAATGGGTGCTAATGCGGCTGTCGAGATGAAAAAGCGTATTTCTCTAAAAAAGGAGCAAATTGATGGCTGAAGAGATTTTTGAAAATTTGGAAGAGACAAATGCTACCGGAGAGGTCGAAAAGACAGTTGGTATTGAAAACCTAAAAGTCTTGGAAAACATTGATGTTGAGTTGACTGTTGAAGTAGGCAGGACTGAGATCACCATACGTGATTTACTTAGACTTAATGAGGGATCTGTTGTGGAACTTGATCGCTTGGCGGGTGACCCTCTTGATATTCTTGTAAATAATACAAAAATTGCCAAGGGTGAAGTTGTAATGATTGGCGAGCGTTTTGGGGTAAGGTTTGGCGAAATAGTTGATCCTGAGAAGCGAATGGAAAGCATTTAATCTTTATTACGTTCAAAATTTTGAAACCTTAATTAAATATTTATAACTATTTGAATTAATTAATAAATATTAGTTTGGCATTGTGCTTGCTTTCTGATTTAGAGGAGGCGCTAATGTTAGACGTAGATATCAGTAAATTATTAATTATTCTGGGATTTCTTGGAGCATTAATTTTAGTTCAAATAATTCTCAAAAGAACCACTATTTTTTCTAAATTATTTACCGCACCTAGTCCAACTTTATTAAGAATAATAAATAAAGTTAACGTGTCAAACTATTCGACCGCTTCTGTTCTTCAATATGAAGATAGATCATTTTTAATCGTATCGGGAAAAAACACTCAACCCACTGTCATCGAAGTTTCTCCTAAAACTATTTTGGCTGCATTGGATTGAACTGATGATAATTAATCAAAAAATTAGTTCTGTGGTCCTGAAACTTATGTTATTGTTCTTCATTGTTTTGAGTGGAACAACGGCATTTGCACAGGATTTTAGCGGTTTAGGGTTGCCTGCTCTAACCTCTTCATTGGACGCCAATGGAGAGTCTACGTATTCATTATCATTACAAATACTAGTCTTGATGACGGTTTTGACGGTTATCCCGTCAATTGTATTGGGAATGACAGCGTTTACCCGAGTTATCATTGTACTTTCAATACTGCGCCAAGCTCTAGGTACCCAGCAAACACCACCCAATCAGGTACTCATTGCAATTGCCCTCTTTCTAACATTTTATATCATGAGCCCCATTTTTGAAGTTTTGTACCAGGGTACTATTAATCCCTATTTGGAGGGAGCGAAATCTGCACAAGTAGCTATTGCAGAGGGTACAAACCTACTTAAAGATTTTATGATTGCCAATACTAGGGTGGACACCTTGAGCCAATTCGCTGAAATGGCTGGAAAGGGTCCATTCGATGATAACAAGTCAATTCCCTTATCAATAGTACTACCCTCATTTATAACATCGGAATTAAAGACGGCATTTGAAATTGGATTTTTAATATTTTTACCATTTTTGGTAATTGATATGGTGATTGCGTCAATATTAATGTCGCTCGGAATGATGATGCTTTCACCTATGCTTATCTCGTTACCATTTAAATTATTACTTTTTGTTTTAGTGGATGGTTGGTCAATGACCATAGGTTCCTTGTCTTCAACATTCGTGGTGGGTTTATAGATGGAATATGACCAGAATATCCAATATCTAAGTATGGCTTTCTGGCAAATTATTATGACAGCTGGTCCAATTTTAGCAGTTGCTTTGTCTGTGGGTCTTTTCATTGGCTTAATTCAGGCTGCAACCTCTATAAATGAGATGACTTTAAGCTTCGTTCCAAAACTATTTGTAGTTTTATTTGCGATGGCTTTAATGGCTACTTTTACGCTAACGCAGATGACCGATTACTTCAAATTCATTTTTGATGAAATTTCAAGGAAAGGCCTATAAGTTGTTACCAATTATTAATGAACTTGGTCAACTTCCAGGATTAAATCTTCAGGATTTAACTTTATTTTTTATTCTTATTTTGATTGCCTCGTTAAGGGTAGGAGCCTTTCTAATTGCAGCTCCATTCTTTGGCTCTAAGATGGTACCGCTACAAATACGCATAGTATTTTCTTTCTGCCTTGGCTTTTGGATCTTAGATGTTGCATCTTTTCCTGATCGAAGCGTTCTTCTAAGTGCTAAACTGATACCCATAATATTCCAGGAAATAATAATTGGTGTCAGCGCTGGACTGGTTGTTACAATCGCTTTCTCCAGTGTTAGTTTGGCTGGTGAAAAGATAGCGGCGACCTCTGGCCTGGCATTCGCATCTCAAGTAGATCCGACTGGCGGTGGCCAATCACCAGTTATCAGTAGTTTTCTAACATTATTTATGATTGTCATATTCTTTTCGATAAATGGTCACCTTGTTATTTTTTCCTTAATTTATGACAGCTATCAAATGATACCAATCGGTAAATTTGAAGATTATTCTAGGTTGCCCTCTTTTGGCCTAGCATCAGCTGAATTGATGCTAAAAACGGGTGCACTGCTCATGTTGCCCATTGTCAGTATTTTGTTTTTGGTCAACGTGTCTATTGGGTTCATTACTAAGTCTGCGCCTCAACTAAATTTATTCTCATTTGGTTTTCCAATGACTATTCTTGGCGCTTTCTTTGTTCTGTATTTTTCAGTAGATGCTTTGGCATTTGGCTTTCAAAATTTGGCGACAGCCATATTAAAATTAGTAGGTAATTTGTTAATGGGCCAGCCAAATGGCGGATAATGACCAAAGCCAAGAAAAGAATCTGGATCCAACTCAAAAACGTCTCGACAAGGCTAAAGAAGATGGTGAGATACTTTCATCCAAGGAAATGTTTGTGTTTGGGTCCAGTTTTATGGGCCTAATTGTAATTTTTACTTTGGGAATGTTTTCTAAAGGAATTTTATCTGGATGGGGCTCTCTTTTTGCTTGGGATCATGCAGAAAACTTAGAGGTCCTCAGAATCTATAATGCAGAATTAGCGTTCAATATATTTTTATTGGGAGCCGCATTGTTTGCAATACCGATCTTTGCAGCAGTAATATTTACTCAATTTGTAGTTGGGGGTTCTATTAACTTTTCGTCAAAAGCACTTGCACCTAAGGCAAATAAAATAAATCCTTTAAGTGGACTAAAGCGTATTTTCTCAATGAAAGGTCTAGTCGAATTAATTAAATCGATCGCTAAAATTGTTTTTCTTGTTTCAATTTCCATAACGATAATTTGGTTTTTAATGCCTAAGATTATCTATCTTAGCAGTTCCTCCTTAAGTGACGCGATAGTCATAGTCTATGAAGCCTTAATGCTATTAGTTGGATCACTTATCGGTATACTCTTTGTAGTGGGGATCGGCGACTATTTGTATAGCAGGCATTCCTGGTTGCAAAAACTTAAGATGAGCCGTCAAGACCAAAAAGATGAGTCAAAAGATAGTGATGGATCTCCTGAAGTGAAAGCACGGATGCGACGGCTCCAGATGGCTGCAAGTCAGAAAGCTTCAGAGCGGTCACAGGCAGTTGATGACGTTAAGGATGCGTCTGTGATTATTACAAACCCAACACATTTTGCAATTGCGCTTAGATACGCGCCTGAGGAGCGAGACGCCCCTTATATCCTCGCTATGGGCCGGGGGCCTATGGCCTTGAAAATTATTGATGAGGGAGAAAAACACAGTAAATCTGTCATTAGGAGTCCACTATTAGCCCGTGCTTTGTTTTTTACTGGGGATATTGGGCATGATGTCTCAGAACAACTCTTTTCAGCAGTAGCCTCTGTTTTGGCCTATGTTTTGCAAATAGAGCGTGGGGTTGAGGCTAGTTTGGTAGATCCAGAACTGCCAGATGAATTGATGTACGATGAGTTTGGTCAGAAGTTATAAAATGGAGTTTTGAAATGAGGAGAAATAGTAGATCTGTTGGTGAATTGATTTCATCAATAACGTTTTTTGTAGGTGCAATCTGGTTGGGCCTTGAGGCAAATTCATTTTTTGGACAAAATGATTTTTGGCGTGCAATTCCGGTTTCTATCGGTGCAGTTTTATCTCTTTTGGCCTCAATGCGATTTATTATACAGAACCTATTAGAAAGGTTTGGGGTATCCAAATGGCGAAAATAAATTGTTCAAAATGCATTTTCTTTTTTGTAACGCATGATAAAAATCGTCCTTGGGGTTGCAAAAAGTTTAATTTTAAATCGAAAGCACTGCCAAATCAGTCGATATTTATTTCGACTGGCATGGAATGTGCTTATCATACAATGAAAAAACCCGTATTTACGAGCAAAAGGTACTAACAGATGGCAGCCAACACCACATCAAATGACGATATTCAAGACAGTATCCAAGTTGCATTAGATGCCGCAGACACAGCAGCTGGTGTAAGTGAGGAATTTAACAATCTAAAAGAACAATTTGAAGTTGTAAATGTCCAAGCCAAAAGAATTTATAATTCCGTACTAATTATATTCTTAAGTGCTATTGTAGCTGGGGTTGTTTCTCTAGGGGCTGCGTTGCTGATGTACTATAAGACTTTGGGAACCCTGCAGACTAACGCTAATGTATCAATCGAGGCTCTGGCTATTTTTACAGAAAATGTAGCAAAACTAGACAAGTCTTTGGAGATTATTGAATCCAATGCGGAAAACCAGGACGTAATAAAGACATCTTTAGACAATATAAAATCAGCATCAGAAAAAGCGTCGACAGACCTTTCAGGTGCCGAAAACCGCTATTCGAAAGCGATTAAAATAAGCGTTAAAGATACGGAAAATCTCATTAAGCAATTCGCCACCACCACTTTGGAGAGTATTCAAAGTAAAAATGCAGTTACTCAAGAACAACTATCTAGCCAAATTTCAAACATAGAACAATTTTTCCAAAAAAAGACAGCGGAAGAAAGTACTGATAATGTTGATGGTGACAGCATAGTAACCTATAGACAATTTCAAGTTCTAGAAAACAAAGTGGATCAACTGATGATGCTTCAAAAGGAGCTAACAGCTAATATTATTGAAATGAACAGGACTGCAAAAGCAGCAGCACTGAAAAGAAAGGCTGCGCCCAAGAAGGTTGTTGCCAAACCAGCTCCGAACCCATTTAAGTTGAATGTCCCATGATTGACAGTCCCCCAGAGGAATTAGAGGCTGTTGAGGCAGCTAAAGAAGAAACTGGTGATAATATTAAAGGTCGCTTTCTCAAAATATCTGAAAGTGGTATTAGCGTACCAGATTTCGTCAAAAGGCTCGACGAAAATGATATTTTAGTGGCTATTGATGGACATCCTTACCTCGATGGGAAGAATAATTTAAAATCTACATTTATTCCAGCTGGTGGTTTGGAAGATCAGGAAGCGAAATGGCTCCTGACATTTTGCCGCGGTGGGGTAATGTTTGATATCCTATTAGACCGCCCGCTAAGCAGTGTTTTTCTTGTTACAACAGAAGAAGAAACCGAAACTGTGAAGAAAATATTTTCACAACACAAGTTTGATGAATTTCAGAACTATGAAAATTTTGAAATTTATAAATCAAAAGATAGACAATGCGATATAATAAATTTTAGTAAAGATACATTAGCACTAATTTTTCCTATATTATGGCTTTTAAAAAATAGATTATACGCACCACTCAGTTGCATTTTAATGGTCTATTTGTTTTCTTTTTTTCTGAATATATTTTTATTTTTAATAGTGTACTTAATAATTTCAGTTTATGTAGACCGAGCTCAAGAAAATCTCTTGAGGTCTTTTACAATGTATGCAGACAAGTTTCATTACATGACAATTGCAGCCTCAAATGAGGTGGATGTGGCTGCTATTTTGAAAAGTGTGGATCCAAGAAATAAAATTAGATATGAAAAACCTCAGGCGAAGAAACAACGCGCTACTGTTAAGAAAACTATGAACAAACCGGTACAATTTTAAGCAAAGTAAATGGTGGAGTTGGCTGGCTGGTGTAAACATGCCCTTAAATTCTTTGTTAAAGATTGGTTGAGGAACGGAACTACATTTCGCATCACATTGCCGAAATAGTCCTTACCAGATGATATACGCATCCAAAATTTAATTTTCGGTTTCGTCAAGCAATTAAAATTATTTTAAAAAATTAATCAAGTACGTTGATTGTATCTGTATTTTTTCCAACAAAATACCGGTCGTATGCCTGCTCATATCCATCTTCAAGGTGCTTGGTGAATAATTCACTATTGAAAAGTGGTGTGGATAAACGGTTGGCGGCTAGCTTTTGTTTGATTGCCGATAGGCGTTTGGGGTTTGTGGCGAGCTCTAATATTAATTTTTCGTATTCTTGCTCTGTAACAGTAATGAGTTCGGGTAAATGGATAGCAGTTAGTAGACTTCCAGCAACTCGCGCTGCAAAACCTTTGCCCAGCTTGGTAACGATGGGTAACCCTGCCCACAGCGCGTCGCTGGCTGTTGTGTGGGCATTCACATTAAACGTATCAATAAATAAATCTGCCAACCGGTGGCGCGCTAAATGTTCAGCATGTGGTAATGGTTTTGCGAAAATTAATCGCTCGCTTAGTATACCCTGAGCTTCTGCTTGTGACCTAAGATTGTCCTCAGCCAATTGATTTGATTTCAAAAGCCAGAGTACGCTACCGTTAACCTTTTTTAGCAGTCGCATCCAAATTTTGAACTCTACAGATGAAATTTTATAGTTACTGTTAAAGCAACAAAATACAAAGCCCTCTTCAGGAAGTCCCATATCTGATTTTGTAATTGTGCGATTTGAGATTATTCGCGTATTATCTGTAGCCTGATAAGAATTTGGCAGGCGAATAATACTTTCACTATACGAGGACTCTAGCAGCTTTGTAATAATAACTTTATCGGCTACTAAGTAGTCGATAACTTCTGCGCCAGATGTTCCAGGGTAGCCTAAATAACTTATTTGTATTGGGGCAGCGCGGTAAGCAAAAATACCAAACCGAGAGCCTCCAGTATAGCCTTTTAAGTCTACAGCAATATCTAATTTATTTTTTTGGGCCAATAGAGCAACGTCTCTATCACCTTTCATTCTTACATCGGTGAAAACATTAACTGCGTCTGTCAATCTATGCCGCATTTCATCATCTCTGTGTGGTCCAAAAGAATACGCGTAAATTTCAAATCTTTCTCGATCATGAGTCTCAAATATTTTGGCCATTAGGTACATCGTGGCATGATTATGAAAATCTGCAGAGAAGTATCCAATTCGAAGGCGGTTTGGTTTATGCTTAGGTTTAATTGCAAGCTTTAGAGGTTCCTGTGGCCAACTTTTTTTTGTAAAATTTTCTGATCTAAGTCGATGATGGAGAGGTGCATCTTCCATTACTAACATTGAGAATGGTGAAGTTTCCTGCTTTAAAGTCCCCAGCGAAGGAATAAGGTGGCAGTCCTCTTCAATTTTGACCCAATCGCAATTAAAGGCCTGTTGATATAGTTTGTGTGCTCGGGCGGCAGCATAGCTAGGGTTAATTTTAAGGGCCATATTGTAGAAATCTATAGCAGAAATGTGGTCTCCTCTATCGCGAAGAAAAAGACCCATGTTACAATAGCCCTCCGCATAGGTAGGCGTTATATTATTAGCGATATTGTAGAACTCATTAGCGATGCGTAGGTTGCCCTGATCCTGTAAAATAAGTCCAATATTATTATAGGCCGTAGGATAGTTGGGTTTGATTTTGATGGCATTTGTGCAACTGTCTATCGCTTCCTCCAACCTACCCAATTCTCTAAGAGAAATTCCCATACTATTATAGGTGTCAGCATCGACTGGGTTAATATTTAGGGACTTTTGATAGCTTTCTATTGCTGCAGTAGAGTTACCGATAGCTTGCAATGCGTTTCCCATGTTAAAATGTGTTATCGCATCGGTGGGATCAAGCGCTATGGCCTGTTGATAATAGTTAATAGCTAAGTCATGGTCGCCTTTTTTGTTGTAGACGTTACCCAGCATAGTCAGTATCGAAGTTGAACTTGGATCGTGCGTTAAACCTTTTTCTAAATATTCAATTGCTTCATCTAAATCACCGTTTTGAAATAACTCAAGTCCGAGGGTGGAGATCAGTTCAGCTTGTTCTGGCTGTAATGTAAGTGCTGTCTTTAAGTTCTCTATTGCTTGCTCTGTATTGCCCTGTGATGAATATAACTGGCCAAGCATGATAAAGCTTGCAGCCATTTTCGGCTGATATTCAGTTGCTATTTTGTAACTGGCTATCGCTGGCTCTATTTGTCCCAGCTCGAAGTAACATTTCCCTACATTAATATTTAAAACTGCAGAGCTTGGATAAGTATCCATCAAATTGAGACATGTCTTAATAGCGTCATCAAAGTTTTGGGCTTCTATGAGTTCAGCAATTTTTTGAGCATCCTTTGGTCCAGGATCTTGATATTCAATGTTAAGGAGCTTCGAGATTGCTTCAATTTTCTCACAGTGGATGCCAGCATCTTTAACTGCCTTAATAAGGGTCTTAGACTCAGTAATTCTGTCTAGCTTAATTAATACATCAATATAGCTGGCCCAAAACAGGCTGACGTTTGGACTAGTGTCCAAGGCATATTTGAAAAACTTCAGAGCTTTGTCCAAATTGTTTTTGGCAGCAAGAACCATCCCAATATTGTGATTGGCTTCACAATGATCAGGTTGGATGGCTAAAGTTTCTTGATATAGCTGCTCAGCCATACTCAAATCACCTGCGTTATGTGCCTGCAAACCCTTATCAAACAAAGAGCTAATAGTGGCATCTCTTGAAATTGGTTCCATAACTGATCATCCAAAGGCCTAGTAACTTATGAGTTACATACAGCAAAATATGTGCCAGAGGGTGCTGAGTAATGAGTACAGGTGAGGCTATGGAGGATCTGATTTCTGAGCGTAATCACCCTGGAAGCATATCAAACGCAATTACAGATCGCTCTACATCTTTTATTACTGGAATTGTTCTATGAAAGAGTGACGATGGGAAAAGGACTATTTCACCGTCGATTGGCTGATGAAGCCGTCTTGGGTAATCGTCTTTGATAACAGGATAATTGTAACCTTGCAGGCTAAATTCAATTGCTCCTTCATTGTCTATTGGAGACTTTATCGTTTTTAAATACAAAACACCACTTACCCAACCTGATGGGTGGATGTGGCTGCTCTGATGTCCATTTTGAACCATCCTTACAAACCAGCCATTCGGGTATTTTTCTTTAGGCCAGCTATCAAACAGTACGCCGCCACACTTTTTAAATTTTTCAAAGTATAAATTCAATTCTTTTAAAATGATATTTTCTAATAGAGTAATTGTGTTATTAGATTTATCAAAAATATTTCCACTAGTCTGAAACCCTGCTTTTGTGGTCTTATTTTTTGGTTCCCACGAGGTATTTTTCTTATCCATTTCATTCAGTATGTTAGCAATGAATTTTTTGGGATGGGAGACATGATTTTTTAAGTTACTAAAATTAATAAGCTCTACTGGATCCTTGCAGAAGGGATAAATATTTTCTTGCCCACGTTGGTTGGCGGCAAAAGCACTAATAGCTGCAACCCTTATATTTGCGGGATCAACTTTTGTTAAAGTATCGAGAACATTATCAAATGCATCATATTGGTTTAAAAAAAATAAACATTCCACACTTTTAGCAATTGCATATTGGCTGTTAACATTATCAAAACAATCTCTAGCATGTTTATAATCACCAAATGTTAGGTAGACCTCTCCCATACCAAGATAGGCTTCAGTACAATTAGGATCAAGCCTGATTGCCTGTTTATAGCTTTCAATAGCTGCCTCATGATCCCCACTTATTTCCAGCACATTTCCTAAATTATAATATGTATCAGCAGAATCAGGATCAATTTTGAGGACTCGCTCGAATGTCTTGATAGCCGTAGCGATGTCGCCTTTATCTTTTTGTGCAACACCCAAATTTATAAATACTTCAGTAAAATTTGGGTTAATATTTAGGGACTTTTGATAGCTTTCTATTGCTGCAGTAGAGTTACCGATAGCTTGCAATGCGTTTCCCATGTTAAAATGTGTTATCGCATCGGTGGGATCAAGCGCTATGGCCTGTTGATAATAGTTAATAGCTAAGTCATGGTCGCCTTTTTTGTTGTAGACGTTACCCAGCATAGTCAGTATCGAAGTTGAACTTGGATCGTGCGTTAAACCTTTTTCTAAATATTCAATTGCTTCATCTAAATCACCGTTTTGAAATAACTCAAGTCCGAGGGTGGAGATCAGTTCAGCTTGTTCTGGCTGTAATGTAAGTGCTGTCTTTAAGTTCTCTATTGCTTGCTCTGTATTGCCCTGTGATGAATATAACTGGCCAAGCATGATAAAGCTTGCAGCCATTTTCGGCTGATATTCAGTTGCTATTTTGTAACTGGCTATCGCTGGCTCTATTTGTCCCAGCTCGAAGTAACATTTCCCTACATTAATATTTAAAACTGCAGAGCTTGGATAAGTATCCATCAAATTGAGACATGTCTTAATAGCGTCATCAAAGTTTTGGGCTTCTATGAGTTCAGCAATTTTTTGAGCATCCTTTGGTCCAGGATCTTGATATTCAATGTTAAGGAGCTTCGAGATTGCTTCAATTTTCTCACAGTGGATGCCAGCATCTTTAACTGCCTTAATAAGGGTCTTAGACTCAGTAATTCTGTCTAGCTTAATTAATACATCAATATAGCTGGCCCAAAACAGGCTGACGTTTGGACTAGTGTCCAAGGCATATTTGAAAAACTTCAGAGCTTTGTCCAAATTGTTTTTGGCAGCAAGAACCATCCCAATATTGTGATTGGCTTCACAATGATCAGGTTGGATGGCTAAAGTTTCTTGATATAGCTGCTCAGCCATACTCAAATCACCTGCGTTATGTGCCTGCAAACCCTTATCAAACAAAGAGCTAATAGTGGCATCTCTTGAGATTGGTTCCATAACTGATCATCCAAAGGCCTAGTAACTTATGAGTTACATACAGCAAAATATGTGCCAGAGGGTGCTGAGTAATGAGTACAGGTGAGGCTATTTTTTTAGTTTTTGAGAGTTTTACTTACCGTAATGGCTTTTGGGTTTTTTCCATCAAAATACAATTGATATGCCTGAAGGTATCCGTCTTCAAGATGTTTAGTGAAGCTTTTACTATCGAATAATGCCTCTAACAAACGATTTTCTTCCAGTTTTTGTTTTACTTTGGCGAGCTGCTTAGGGTTGGTGGCTAATTCTAATATTAATGCTTCGTATTCTTGCTCAGTTTTTGTAACAAGCTCGGGCATACCTAATGACATAAGTAGGCTCCCACAAACGCGGGCTGCTAACCCTTTTCCAAGTTTAGTGACCATTGGCAAACCGACCCAAAGTGCGTCCCCCGCAGTTACGCCTGCATTCACATTAAACGTATCAATAAATAAATCTGCCAGGCTCTGACGTGCTAAATGTTCCTGATGTGAAACGTATTCAGAAAATATCAATCGGTCTGGAGAAATCCCGCTTTTTATGGCTTCTTGTTGAAGGTTTTGTTGCATCCATTTGTTTGATTTTAAAAGCCAAAGTACGCTGCCCTCAACTTTATCTAAAAGCCGCATCCAGATCTTGAACTCTATGGGTGATAATTTGTAGCCATTGTTAAAACAGCAAAAAACAAAACCGTCTTCAGGCAACCCCATCTCCGTGCGGGTTGGACGCGCACTGGAAATTTGTGGTTCGCTGTGGACCGCTTGGTACCAATACGGCAGGCGAATAATACTTTCAGAGTAATGATGGTCATGCTCTTTTGGCAGGTTCACCACGTCTCCGATATAATAATCTATGTGATCCGCCCCGCTTGAATTTGCAGTGGCCCAAAAGTGAATTTGGATGGGAGCAGCGCGATACGTAAAAATATTTGTCCTACCACTTTTTGTATATCCATTTAAATCTATTGCGATGTCTATTTTATCTTTGCGCGCGAGTAGAGCTATATCCATGTCTGTCATTTCTTGGACATCAACAAAAGCATCAACTGCTTTGACTATCTGCTTGCGCACATGGCCGCTGTCGTCTGGGCCAAAAGAGTAGCCATAAATCTCAAACCGGTCCCGATCATGTGCCTGAAAGATATTTAACATTCCAAATGTAGCAGAATGCTCTCTGAAATCAGATGAGAAATAACCAATACGCAATCGCTTGGGTTTGTGAGCTGGCCTGGTGGGAAGAGGCATGGGTTTTTGTTTGTAGGTATTCTTTGCCCAGAGTTTGGAGCGAAGTAGATGCCGCTCAGGCGCATCCTCCAAAAACATGAGGCCAAAAGGTGGACCGGCATCTGTCAATGTCCCTAATTGTGAGATGAGGTGTCGGTCTTTCTCAATAGAAACCCAGTCACAGATATGAGCTTGTCCAAATAGCCTATTACCACGAGCGGTTTGATAATCAGGATTACCTATTAGAGCCTTACTGAAGCTTTCAATAGCTGCATCTAGCTTACCCATTTCTCGAAATCTAATACCCAAATTATTATGTGCTTCAGCGCAATTAGGATCAAGCCTGATAGCCTCTTTATAGCTTTCAATAGCTTTGCTTGAGTTGCCTTGATCCTGTAAAATAAGTCCCATATTATTATGTGCTTCAGCGCAATTAGGATCAAGCCTTATTGCCTGTTTATAGCTGTCTATAGCCTTGCTTGAGTTGCCTTGATCCTGCAAAATAAGCCCCATACTATTATAGGTGTCAGCATCGACTGGGTTAATATTTAGGGACTTTTGATAGCTTTCTATTGCTGCAGTAGAGTTACCGATAGCTTGCAATGCGTTTCCCATGTTAAA